>Ga0315534_1000110_pt1 | contig 46244 bp, 39 predicted proteins | sample SalMarSW160240MG_FD_203094 | JGI IMG/M metagenome (GOLD analysis project Ga0315534, IMG submission 203094) | Salt marsh sediment microbial communities from the Plum Island Ecosystem LTER, Massachusetts, United States - Salt Marsh Sediment SW1602-40 ... | reverse complement strand
CTATGCCCTCTTCGCGATCATAATAAGCCTTTAAAAATTCCTCCTGCTTATTCTCCGGTAACCGGGCAAATACCTCTGCCGATGCATCGGTAATGGCTCCCCCGATTCCCAGGAAGGTCTGAAACGTTTTAATGGGATTTACAAACAGGGCAATTTCTGTTTCCAGCGGTTGTTCGGCTGGTTCAAAAACCCTGTTCCCGGTGAGTGAAATTCTGAGATCTGTACTGTCGGCTGTGGTGTAAACCTGTACCTCCCTTCCTTCTGTTGTAAATTCCTGGTTTACTGGTGGAGGTTCATTACTGGTAGTGCATGCTACTGCGAATAGCAACACCACTAAAATTTTAATACCTTTTTTCATCTTTGTTTTTTTTATATAGACTTCATAGAAATAGCTAAAAATATAAGGGTCTGAAACAAATACCATCAACCCGGTTGATTTCCATTGCAGGGAAGGGAATTTTTATCAAATTTACGTATTTAAAAATTGTTTTAACCCATTTCCTCCTGGAAGGAACTCTTGACAGGTCAATATCGAGAGAAAAGATCCATTGACGATACCGGTCAAGATCGGGGAAGGGTTCCCCATTGTAGTAATCCGGATTTTTGAATTCTTTTATCATCCCGTTACCACTGTACCCAACAGCGAAATTTAACCATCCGGGTAGTTTTTGTATCCCTGTTATCTTTTTCAGGTTTGCCGACAACCAGTAGGTATGTCCATTGTAATCGAAAATAAAATTCTCGATGGGAGTTTCACCCAGGATATCATGATACCTGGGATACCCGCTGGGGGAGTAGGAGAATTTCATGAGAACCACCTGTTCGTCAAAACATATCTCCTGAACTGCAAATAATGCAGAGCCGGCTGTATTGGCCACTATGTCCCACCACGAAAATCCCCAACCCTCATACAATCCATCATAGATTTCAATGGGTGCCTGGAATAAAAATCCGATCGGGGCACCAAAAATAAGTGCCTTTCTTTTATCAACACCGGCCCACCGCAAAGCATAATAGGCAGAATAACTTTCATGATAAGCAGCATAGGCATGACCGGCTTTGTCCACCTGCAAGTATCCCTTCAGGTCGTTGTAGAAATGGAAGGGGACAAGTTCCTTGTCTCTATACCAGTAAAAACTGAGAAAGGAAAGTCCTGCCGCATAGGTTGAAACTTCACTGATGATAATTGTAGTGAGGCGTTTTTTATTCAGCGTATCGGGATAATGATCAATGAAAGCCGGTTGGGCAATCCCTTCCAGGAAGAGAAGGTGCAAACACAGGAATATGGGTATCCTTCTTGTTTTTTTCATGATTCCCGCCACACATTCATTGGCCACTTAACCAGCTAACCTTGATTTTATCCGCAGCATGGTTCTGGTTTGGATGGTTAAATTTAAACCACCCGGTGAGTGTTTAAAATACCCCGCGCAGCTCGACTTCAGTTCGGGCTGCGAGTCTTTGATTAACTCAAAATCCTGTCTATTCGATCATGATCAGACTCCGGTAGGTTTTTGACCCCCTGAGTTCAAGGATATAGATTCCCGCAGAAAGGGACTCCCTTCCCAATTCAATTCTTTGTGCATTGATGTTATTCACAATCCGGACAATCTTTCCCGATAAATCCGTTAGGGTAATCTGGAAGGATTCATTAAAAGGATTCTCAAATTCAACCCATGTTTTCTCACTAAAAGGATTGGGGTAAATGCGAATATTACAGTTTTCGTTTACTGGCATCATGCCGGCAGTGGCATCATTATAGATCTTTACACCGTCAAATGCGAACCCGTCGTTTTCATAAAGGCTATTTGACACAAAAAGAATCCGGAAGGTGAGCCCTCCATAATTAGCTGGTCCTGCAATGGAGGCACGGACAGTGACCCATTCATTGCTTCCGGTTCCAAACGTGCCATTCCCTGACCAGCCTTTTCCTGAACCGGTAGCATTCAATAACCCGATTACATTGGAGCTGTTGTACCAGAGATAGTTGGTGACTTTCTGAAGCGTATGCCAGGTTTTTGCCGTATCTTCGGAATATTGAAGGGTTGCTCCATCATAGGTCCCTTCACAATCCCACCATACCTTCATCTCAATGGCGGGATTGGCGAGCAGAGAGAGATCGAAGAGGGGACCTTCCACCCAGGAAGTTTCATTCGCGTTGTAGTTTGCCGAAAGATTTGTCATCCAGGCATTGGACCCTGATGCCGGGATATTGATCGTTGCACCGGAAGGTGTTCCAAGTTCCCAGGAGGAGTTTGTTCCACCGGTTGTCCAGTATTCAGAACCACTTTCAAAATCTTCAACATAGGGTAGCTCATTCGTAACGATGATATAATTGTCTGCAGGGATAACATGAATTGGCCGACTGATCAAAGTTAACAGGGGAGCCACACTGTTGGTGATCACACAGTGGTAGCTTCCGTAATCTTCCTTTTTCACTGGATCGAGGGTATATGCATTCGCATCAGCACCAGAGATTAGCGTTCCGTTCAGGTACCACTGGTACAGATTATTTAACCCACCTAACTCAATAATGACCGTATAAGTGGAATCAACTGCAACAGTGGCAATTTTTTCTATTCCAACACTATCCTGGGGGGAATAAACAAATGTCAGATCCGGAACACCGATATTCGGCTCAATATCTTCAAATGTGAACCTGTTCGCATCAATTTTCAGTTCGTGCAGCGAAGTAAGCGCCGAAAGATCGGGAAGGTTTGCTAATTGGTTATCGTTCAGGTGCAGCACTTCTAACTTGGTGAGTTTATCCCATTCAACGGGTATTGGATCAGTAAAGGTGTTGTGCTCAAGCCACAACGAAGTCAAATTGGTCAGGTTGCTGATTTCAGCAGGGATCTGACCTCCCAGGTTATTGGAAAAAAGCTGAAGGTCTGTCAGAGTGGTGAGATTCCCCAGGGATGCAGGGAACGTCCCGGTAAGCTGATTGGATGCCAGGTTGAGATGGGTCAAACCAGCAAGGTTGCTTAGTGCATCTGGAATGGATCCCGAGAACTGATTATTGCCTAGCGACAGCTCCTGCAGGTTGGATAAATTTCCAATCTCCGATGGGATTTCCCCCGACAGTTGGTTTATGTTTAAATCGATCAGCTGCAGATTCACTAGATTGCTTATCCCGGTTGGGATCGTTCCCGAGAGCTGGTTATCAGGAAGAATCAACTCCTGCAGCTGATCGAGTTGACATAGCGATAACGGAATTGTTCCTTTCAGGTTGTTGTGATCCATGTTTATGGAAACAACCCGATCAGCCGATACCGTAATGCTATACCATGTTGAGATCTTTCCTGTAAACCAGTTGCTGTGATCAGTCCAGTTTGCCCCGTCTGTGCTTTCATACAGGGTTACCAAAGCCAGCGAGTCGGAATGAAGATCAAAAAGGACTTCACAATGCACTTCATTGGAAAAACCACTTTCATTCCCGTAACTGTCTAGCACTGTAATCCGGTAGTAGTAATCCATCCCAGCGATTACGTCGTTATCAATATATACGGTATCGGTGGGTGAAGGTGTGACGATGCTTTCCAGCAGGGTTGTTGCTGGAGAAGATAAATCCCGGTAAATGTTGTATTTTGCCAGGTCGGGTTCATCTACCTGGTTCCATGCCAGTGCAATGGTGCCATTGCCATAGGTTGCAGAAACGATCTCAGGAGATTCCATGCCACGGGTAGTAAATGAACGGGTTGAAGAAAAAAGGCTGGTTCCCACAGGATTGGTTGCCCTGACGTGCCAGTAATAGGTTGTCATCTTTTCCAGTGCTCCCAACGGATGTAAAGTGGATGAAATATCAGAGATGTTGAATACCAGGTCATTGAATGAAATATCGGTGGCAACCTGAAGGTCATATTTTTCAGCATTTGCGGATTCGTTCCAGCTCAGGATTGGCGTGATATCAACATTAACATCACCGTCGACAGGTAAAAGTAAGGAAGGAACAGCAGGCACCTGGTGGTAATAGGGTACGTTAAAACGGTAAATGGTAAACTGATCATCGGTAGCATACCAGAGTGACTGACCATCCCAGGCCAGTGCGGCATAAGAACCAGAGGGTGGACTTAATCCAATGGTTCCCAGATCGAACTCATACAGATATGCTCCAATGGTTGAATATTTGAAAATATCATCGGTGAATCCTTCGCTCGAAGTACCGACCCAAAGGTTAATTCCATCATAAGCCAGACCGGTGGGATGACCGAAGATCTCATTCAAATCAAAGTTCAGTATTTCAGCCCCGTCTCTGTCGTGCTTGTGAAGTATACTTGAGTTGTAATTTCCAAACCACCAGTATTTACCATCCCAGTCCAGGCCACTATGCCACCAGTGCTGCACATCCAGTGTATCAATCACGTTCCCCAGGGTATCCAGTTTATAGTTATGCGCGCCCACAACAATCCATAAACCGGTTCCATCCCAGGTCAGGCCCCTGTCGTCGGAATACCCAAGAACCGGGAAACTGGTGATCACGTTCCCGGCCGCGTCCATCTTGTACAGGTTCCTCAGGTTATCCACCATCCAGAGGTTTCTACCATCCCAGGTCAGTCCGCTGGGCCTGCTTCCCGGTGAGGTAAATGAACTCCGAATCGATATTGTCGTGTTTTGGGGTGCTTCCAGTGTGCGAAAGCTTAATGGATTGGAATAGGAGCTCCAACCGTCTGCATTTTTAGCCCTCACGCGCCAATAAACAGTTCGGTTGCACGGTAGTGCACCCACCTGCCGTGAATTTTTGGTGATGGTTGTGTCGTCGTAAATGGTTTGAGAAAAGGATTCGCTCAGGGAAACCTGAAGATGCCAGGCAGTTACTCCTGCTGAAAACTCCCAGGTAAGGATCGGACGGGTGTTGATACCCGATGATCCGTTTGCCGGTGTGAGCAATAGCGGAGGATCGGGAGCCGATTTATCTTCTGATACCGAATAAATACTATTATCAGAGAAATTGAGAAATTCAGTAAAATAATTCATCGGTGTGAAATGTGGATATGCACAACGATCATTTACGGAAGTGAATATTCCTATCGTATATATGACAAGAATGAACCTTGATATAATCCGTTGCATGGGTCTGGTTTGGGTAGTTAAATGTACACCATCCGGCGATCAAATACAAAAAACCTGTCAGGTTTAGTAAGTAAACCAGTGATATGATAACTCTTGGCGAGCCCCTCCAAGTCATCGTATCACTATCCACGATAATTGTATAAAATAACTCACCGGGTGATTCCAAATCACCCGGTGAGTGTTTAAAATACCCCGCGCAGCTCGACTTCAGTTCGGGCTGCGAGTCTTTGGTGCATATTACTTTTCGGTCAACCGGTTTATCTCCCTTTCCGGCACCAATGCTTTCGAAACCATTCCGGCTGTTAGAGCCTCCTCCAGGGTGAAATCGTAGGAAGCTTTTATCTCTTTTGAGGATGCTCCGATCTTAATCGTATAGGTACCAGCCTCCGCGGTCCATGTTGAGGTTGCTTCATCAAATGAAGCGAGATCTCTGGTGGTAATGATAAAACTCAGAGTCTCGGTTTCACCCGGTTCCAGGAGCCTGGTTTTTCCGAAAGCCACCAACTCTTCCTCGGGCTTGTTCAGTTTCACTTCCGGCGCACTGGCATAGACCTGCACCACTTCACGGCCGGCAACATCTCCTGTATTCGCAACCTCAATTGAAACAGTCAGCTCACCTGTAAAATCGGTTGAACTGAGTTCCAGGTTATCATAGGCAAAGGTGGTGTAGGATAATCCATAACCAAATTCATAGGCAACCGGTACATCAAATGTGTTATAATACCGGTAGCCAACATAAATATCCTCCTCATAAACTACCTCCCATGGTCTTCTTCTCATGAATGAAAAACCCGATTGATCCGGACGGTCATCCTCCATGCCTTCCATCTCCACGGCTTGACCCGGAAAGTTTTTTACCGAGGGAGAATCTTCATACAACATCGGGAAAGAAATGGCCAGCTTACCGGAGGGATTAACTGCACCACTCAGCACATCAACAATGGCATTTCCCGCCTCCTGTCCGGGTTGCCATGCACAAAGAACAGCATCTGCGAATTCCCGCCAGCTGGCGGTTTCAATCACGCCGGCAATGTTCATTACGACAATGACTTTTTTATTGTTAGTATGAAACGCGTCGGATACATTCCGGATCATCTTTTTTTCAACAGGAGTCAGGTAAAAGTCCCCTTCAACCGCCTGTCTGTCACCACCCTCGCCCGCGTTACGGCCAATGGTGATCAATGCTATTTCTGCCTTTTCTGCAAGCTGCTGTGCCAGATCATTCGATACACTCATTTCCGGCAGGAGTACATTTCCTCTCATAAAGGCTTCAAACATATTCCTGGGCTTTGGAAGTTTTTCCCTTTCCGCTTCAATGTATTGATTGTACACCTCCGCCAACTCCGCATCAGGAGTATATCCTCCATTCCCCAGCCCTTCAAATAAGGAAATGGTATAGGCTTCATTCACATCGCCGCTTCCTGTTCCACCGGAAATGATATCATACGAGGTATTTCCAAAACATGCCACACCTTTTATAGCAGGATCCATTGGAAGAGCGCTTTCACTGTTTTTCAGCAACACCATACCATCCGCTGCTGCCTGGCGGGCAATTTCAGCATGTGCCTCCAGATCCGAAGCACCGGAGAACGGGTACTTGTTGTAACGGGGAGTTTTCATCATAACACGCAATGCCCGTGATACATTCCTGTCCAGTACTGATTCGTCCAGCATACTGTCCTTCACAGCAGTAATGATTTCCCGGATCTGTTGCGGTCTTCCCGGCATGATGACATCGTTTCCCGCTTCCATCTGGGCAACCACATCGCTGCCACCGCCCCAGTCGGTCATTACATACCCTTCAAAACCCCAGTCATCCCGCAGGATCTTTGTCAACAGATCGTGACTCTCGGAAGTGTAGGGACCGTTTACCTTATTGTAGGAAGACATCACCGTCCAGGGCTGAGCTTCCGTAACCGCGATCTCAAAACCCCTCAGGTAGATCTCGCGGAGTGCCCGTTCACTGACGATGACATTCACCGACATCCGGTTGGTCTCCTGGTTGTTGACCGCAAAGTGCTTTATCGATGTGCCCACGTTGTTCGATTGAACTCCCTTCACCATGGAGGCTGCCATTTTCCCAGTTACCAGCGGATCTTCTGAATAATACTCAAAATTGCGCCCGCAAAGCGGATCCCGCTGTAAATTCATTCCCGGCCCTAAAATTACATCAGCGCCATATTCCAGCACCTCATTACCCATCGCCTCGCCTACAGTATATACCAGCTCCGTGTCCCAGGTGGAGGCAAGTAACGTGGCTATTGGAAATGCAGTGCAGTAATAGGTATGCTCATCACCTTCCCTGGTAGGGGAGATCCTCAATCCGGCAGGGCCATCCGCCAATACCTGGCTGGTAACTCCTTTTTCAGGGAATTCTGCCATAAACCCGGCTGCACCGGGAAGATAGGTTCTGACCCGGTCAACCATGTTGGTATAGGCTGTGTCTTCTTCAGCCTCATCACGTCGGCCGAACTGCCTGCGTATGGAATCCGGCAGGTTTATAAACATACCTGTCCCGACCAGGTATTGCACCTTCTCTTCGAGGGTCATCGTGGAAACAATTTCCTTGATCTTCTTGTCCTGAGGGCTTTTTGAATCACCGGATGTGCATTGAATCATCATGCTGGCAAAGACCAGTGAAAAACATGCAAGTAGAATTGTTGATGATTGTATTCTTTTCATGTCGTTGTAATTTTATGTTATCCCATAAAGATAACCCATCAGAATAAAAAAAACCTAAAAATAGTTGCATTACAATTTTTTTGTATTATGTTTGTAGTACAAACAATAATGCAATACAAATAAAACTGATTTGCCATGTATAAAAAATTAGATCCAAAGCAGATTGAAAAGAGTGTTCTTTTCCTGCAAAGCCGTGACGGCATCCTGGATATTTTCTTTGGTTTGACGCTCGGGGCTGCCGGGATAAATGGCATGTACACATCCTTGGAATGGAATATTCCCTGGTACATTCGTTTTCTGATCCTCATCCTGCTGGTCCCGATGCTGCTTGCCAAGTACTTCATCACCACTCCCAGGATCGGTTATATAAAGATGCAACCGGTAAAAGGGGGAAGGCTGATTATACTGAAGATTTTTCTCCTGATCAGTTTCGGATTAACCATCCTGATGCTCGCTGCTTCAATTTTCAAAGTACAATTCATCCATGGTCAGATGCTAAGCATCCCTCCGGTTATTCTTTTCGGAGCGATCCTGTTGCTGATGAGTTTTGTTGCCTGGCTGATTGGTTTGTACAGTCTGTACGTAGTTGGACTGGCAGCAGGGATTGGCTTTTTCCTGGACAAGCCATTGGGTCTGGATACGATTTTTAACCTCCCGGGAGATCTGTTTATTTTCTGTATTCCAGGAGCATTGATTATCATATACGGAACGATCAGACTTGCCCGGTTTCTGAAAACTCATCCATTACAAAACGTTAAAGCTGACTTCGAACATGAGTGAAGATCTGATCATAAAGCAGGTTATCGGGACGGATAAGATCATCCACGAACCTGCCCGGATTGTTCTGCTGGCCATACTGAATGCTGCAGAACAGGTGGATTTTACGTTTCTGTTGAACGAAACCGGACTTTCCCAGGGAAATTTATCGAGTCACCTGAGCAAGCTGGAAAAAGCCGGGTATGTTTCTATTGAAAAGACCTTTTATAAGAAACGACCGCGGACCCTCATTTCGATGAATAAAAAGGGAAAGTCTGCCTTTGAAGAATACCTGAAAACAATGAGGGAGTTTTATAAAAAGCTTTAACGGTTGTATCCGAAATTACTACTTTGCGTATCGTTCTTCCAACTCTCCTATCAATTGCAATGCTTCATCAGAAAATGGCGGATATTTTCCATTAGAGCGACAAGCCATGTCACTGTATCTTCGAAAGAATGAAAAAGGATTTCCAAAATTTTCCACCAGGCTTTCAGGACCTGCATGGTCCAATAATGCGTTGGCCATGTAATAGCCGGTGGGATGTCCGCTTTGGGGAACTAATCCGGATATCTTCAGTGCATTTTTTTTCGAGGGCATATAGGCTAGCGTATAGAATTTTATAAAGTAATCATGACTGAATTCATGTTCATTGCCGGTGATATATCCCGGTGTATTAAAGAGCTCATCCCATTTATCTTCTGATGGCATGATATCTTTCTCAAGGCATTCCATGATTTCCCAAAAAACTTTCATCCCGGAGAAGTCCATACCCTGGGGATAACCAATTGATCGGAAAAGAAATACTATTACAATAGAAATGAATACGAATCTCATTGCGTTTTCTGCTTTTAAATCCTGCGAGCGCATTCCCCGCTGCTTGCGGCGGGTTTAGCGAGCGCAAAAAAATTAACAAAAAAAGCTGCTTCGTGGTGAAACAGCTTTTTTTGTGGATTGAAAAAAATTATTTTATCTTATCGACTTTTGTTGAGGAGTAGCTGATTTTCAGTGCATTTGCTCTTCTCAGAGCCATTTTAATATCGACAATAATTCCCATCTTGGTTTTTTCATCGACTTTCAGGGATACCAGCATTTTGTTCCGGTCGTTTTCATCCATTGCATCGCGTTCCTGTGCAATAAAATCCTGGATATCTTCCACCCGTTTAAACTGGTCGTTCAGCTGAATTCTGGGTTCAGTACCGAACATTGCCTGATGCTGAGGCAGTGGTTCTCCGACATAGATAAAGCTAACCAGTGATTTCTTTTCCAGTTTTTCAGCTTCGGTGGCATCGGGCACTTTCACGGTGATCTTCAGATCCACTTCCCGCATGACCGTCGTAGTCATAAAGAAGAACAGCAGCATAAAGACGATATCGGGGAGAGAGGCGGTATTTAAAGCGCCAACACTCTTTTTTCCTTTCTTTTTAAATTTCGACATTAGTTTCGTCCTCCAATTTCTTTTGGTTCTGCTTCTGACAGTACAGATGGGTAATAGTCCTTAACCGCTTCCATTCTTTCCTCATCCAGGTCAGCATATTTCATTCCGAATTGTCGTCGGGAGATTTCATCCCGAAGCTCCTGTTTTGCTGCGAGCAGTTCATTCTGAACTTTGATATACATACCATAGGATGTACCCCGGTCGTTTTGAAGCGAGATTACAGCGTTCTTGGTTACCATTGTCGTACCAAAAAATGGAAGATCTTTTTCCACTTTTTCGGGCAGATTGGATTCATTTTCAGGATTTGCGATAAACTCCTTGGCCAATTCACGCAGTTCAAAAACACTGGTGGGTTTGTTTTCAACAAGGAGTTCATCGTTTTTATTGATCAGTACAACAAACACGTTCCTGTCATGGATCTCATCCGTTTGTTCCGGTTCATTCTCGTCCGGCAACTGTGGTAAACCCCTCATCAATCCGGTATCCACGTCCATTGTTGTAGTGACAAGGAAGAAGATTAGCAGGAGAAAGGCAATATCTGCCATGGATCCTGCATTTATTGGTTGTAGTTCCCTTTTTGCCATATCTGGTCAACGTTTGGGAAGCCCGGGAGCTTCCTGATTATTTAAAATACTTAGCTATCTCTGAATACAGAATAGCAAGAACTGCCAGGCCTGCCAGGATATAGGTTGTAAACAACCCGGTGCCGGCAAGTTTCAGAATCTTTGGCACATTACCTTTCCCTTCATATTGTGGTAAATACAGCACAGCATCGGATGCCAGCATCCAGGCAATAAAGATCAGGACGGCTACTCCCACCAGGGTAATCAGCGTCCTTTTTATTGCTTTTGGATTGGTTACTATATTAATAATAGGAAATGCCAGGGATAATAATGCGGTTACTCCTGCAAGAATTCCTGCCCAGAGAAGCATGGTTTTCGTGATCACCGGCTCATGCATGTTCGTTCCTTCTGTTCCCGGGACGACTTTACCGAAAAAGAATAGCACGGCCAACACGACAGACACGATCATCAGGGCATACAGGACATAGGTTACTATTTTTGCTAAATTTCTGGACATGATTGATTATTTTTTTAGATTATACTTTACAAGCATATCAATCAGGGAAATTGATGAATCCTCCATATTATTGACGAGGGCATCAATTTTGGTCAGGATATAGTTGTAAAATATTTGAAGGATTACGGCAATGATCAGACCGGTTACAGTGGTAATCAGGGCGATTTGAATACCACCGGCAACCAACTGTGCAGAAACCGTACCGGCAATCCGGATCTTGTCAAAAGCATCAATCATCCCAATCACTGTCCCCATGAATCCCAACATCGGAGCGATGGCGATAAACAGGGAGATCCAGGAGAGGTTCTTTTCGAGCAGGCCCATTTGAACACTACCATAAGAGATGACAGATTTTTCTGCAGCTTCAATCCCCTCCTCGGCACGGTCGAGACCCTGGTAAAAAATGCTGGCAACGGGACCGCGTGCATTACGGCAAACCTCTTTTGCTGCATCAAGCCCATCGGATTCCAGTGCTGTTTCCACCTTTTTCAACAGTTTGTCGGTGTTGGTGGTAGCCAGGTTCAGGTAAATGATTCGCTCGATGGCCAGTGCAAGTCCGAAGATCAGGGTTAACAGTATTGCTCCCATGAAAGAGGCACCCCCTTCAATGAATTTCGCTTTAATCTTCTTGTGCAATTCACCTCCTTCTTCGGTCGTTGCTGTAATCTCCTCAGCCGGAGTCTCTTCAGTTACCGCAGTAACTGCAGTTGTGTCAGCCATTTCCTCCATAGTAGTCGTATCGGTCTCTTCGTCCTGAGCAATTGCATTGAGTGATGCCCCCAGAAAAAGCATCCCGAATACTGCTACAAGTGCAAATAATTTTTTCATGATTTGTTGTTCGTTTAATTAATAACAAAAATTTAGTTTACAAAGTATTAAAAAAAAATTGAAAAAAGCTTCTTTACGGGTTACCAAAAATTTGATACCGGCCATCCGTTTTCTGCATCCGGAATCCCGGGCTTTTTCATCCTGAACATTACCCGGGGATTTGAATCCCCTTTTTCCCCTCCGTCTTTTGCGGAGAGAGAGGGATTCGAACCCTCGGTACTGTTCCACACAGTACACACGCTTTCCAGGCGTGCACCTTAAACCACTCGGTCACCTCTCCGGAAAGATAACTAATATCAAAGAATTTCAGCGGCACAAAATACGAAAAAAATATGAAAAACAACCAATAGCTATTCTATTTATACCTGATTAGAATAATTTAAATAAATTTTACTTTTTCCCCTGTATGGCTTTTGTCACAGCAATAGCAACGGTTCCCTGAAAGGTGTTGTGAATGATGATTTAGTAACATGAGGGATCAGTTCATGTTGTTATTTTACCGGGCTCTTCGGAGATGCCAAACAATGACATCGCATTCATTGTTGTTGTTTTCGCCACCCGTGCAACATCCATGGAATGAAGTTGAGCAATTTTCTCTGCGATGTATACGAGATAAGCACTTTCATTTCTTTTTCCCCGCTTTGGAACAGGTGCAAGATAGGGAGAATCGGTTTCCAGGATGATGTGAGAAAGGTCAATATTTCTGACTACAGCATCCAGTCCGGAGTTCTTAAATGTAACAATACCGCCAATGCCCATTTTAAATCCAAGTGAGATCGCCTTTTCAGCTTGCCGGATATCGCCGGTAAAACTATGGAATACACCCGTTAATTGGGGGTTATATCCTTCAAGGATCGTTGCGATCAGGTCAAATGAGTTGCGGGAATGGATCACGAGGGGAAGGTCATGAGCAAATGCCAGGTTAACCTGTTGGTGAAAGGCATCGATCTGTTCTTTTTCATAGGTTTTATCCCGGTAAAGATCGATCCCTACCTCCCCAACAGCATAGAATCGTTTGTTTTCCAGTTCTCTTCGAACCACCGCCAGTTCTGACAGGTAATTCTCCTTAACCGATGTGGGATGAAGTCCCATCATCGGGAAACAATGATCCGGATAACGGGTGACAAGCTTTAGCATCTCTGCAATGGATGAACTATCGATATTTGGGAGGAAGAATTTTTCCACACCACAATCGATCGCTCTCATGATGACATCATCACGGTCAGGAATAAACTCGTTCAGGTACAAATGTGTATGTGTATCTACCAGTTGCATCATTTGGATTTGAACAAACATAGATATTTTTTCTAAAACCGGAAATAATAAAGAAAGAACTCCGCAGGGTTGATCAATCGGTCAGGGTGTAGACCTGTCCGGGGAGACTTCGGACAATACCTGAGAATTCAAGGTCCAGCAGGATCGGGGAGATTTTACTTACCGGCAATTTCGACCGGGTACAAATCTGATCAATAGTCAGTTGTTTGTGTTCTTTCAGTAGCGCAACCACGCTGTTTTGTTCGGGAGAGAGCGTTTTAAACAGTTCTTTCTGAACGGGATTTTTTTGTTTCAGTTCAGGTTCCCATCCCATGATGTATTCCAGGTCGCGAACTCCTTCAATCAGTGCTGCCCTGTTGGTTTTAATAAACCGGTTACATCCCGTGGAGAAGGGATCAGAAATCCTGCCGGGGAAAGCAAAAACATCACGGTTGTAAGAGTTTGCCAGGTCAGCGGTGATCAGTGCTCCACCGGTCAGACCCGATTCGATTACAATGGTAGCATCGGCAAGGCCGGCTATGATCCGGTTGCGTTTCACAAAATTGTTCCGATCCGGCTTTTCATCACTCAGGAAATCAGTGAGCAATCCACCCTGTTTTGTGATATCCCGGGCTATTGATTTATGCAGGGAAGGATAAATTGTGCTTAATCCATGGCCTAATACCGCGATCGTGTTCAGTTCTCGTTTCAGTGCAGCTTTGTGGGCACAAATATCTATTCCATAGGCCAGTCCACTGACAATTAGCGGATTGTGATCCCTGTCAGTAAGATCATCAATCAGTTGCTGGCACAACTCCTTACCGCGCTGGGTGGCACTTCTTGTTCCAACAATACTCAGGACTTTTGACTGATTCAGTTCGATGTTCCCCAGAAAATAGAAGATTACCGGGGCATCCGGACACTGTTTAAGCCTGTCCGGATAGTCAGGATCAAGATAAAAGTAGGAGCAAATGCGATTTTTTTCAAGAAACCGAATCTCCTGTTCTGCACGTTTCAATACATCCTGAGTGGCAATATTTTTTGCCAGTGAGGTCCCAATTCCCGATAGTTTTTGAAGGTTTTTTTCCTTTTCATGGAATACGCCTTCGATGCTACCGATATGTTCGATCAGCTTTTTTGCTGTAATACTACCCACGCCCGGGATCAGGCTTATCCCAATCTTATAGAGCAGGGAGTTTTCGGTCATGCATTGAAAGTTTTGGCGGAATCAAATCAATCCGTGATCGAGCATCGCATCAGCAACCTTTAGGAATCCGGCTATATTTGCACCTTTTACGTAATCGACATACCCATCTCCGGTACCGTAATTAACACATGCATCATGGATATTTCGCATGATCTGGTGCAACCGCTGATCAACCTCTTTCTCAGGCCAGTTCAGCTTCATCGAGTTTTGTGCCATTTCAAGTCCTGAAGTAGAGACGCCACCGGCATTAGCAGCTTTCCCGGGCCCAAACAAAATCTTGCTTTCATGAAACAGTGCTATGGCTTCGTGGGTAGAAGGCATATTGGCTCCTTCACATACGCAGATACATCCGTTTTTAATAAGGGTTTCAGCATCTTGCTTATCCAGTTCATTCTGGGTAGCACAGGGAAGGGCAATATCCACCTTCACCTCCCAGGGTCTTTTTCCCTGGTGAAAAGTGGCACCCGGAAACTCCTGTGCATAGGGTGCTACAATATCTTCATTGGTTGCCCGTAGCTCCAGCATATAATCAATTTTTTCACCGGAAACACCATCGGGATCATGAACGTAGCCATCGGGACCTGAGAGTGTAACTACTTTGCCTCCCAATTCAGTGGCTTTTGTAACAGCACCCCATGCCACATTACCAAACCCGGATACTGCGATTGTTTTTCCTTCGATACCTTCACTCTGTGTAGCCAGCATCTCACTGGCAAAATAAACATTTCCAAATCCTGTTGCTTCAGGCCTGATGAGACTGCCACCCCAATTCAGCCCTTTCCCTGTCAGCACACCGGTATTTTCACGGGCAAGCTTTTTATACATGCCGTAGAGAAAACCGATCTCCTGACCACCCACTCCAATGTCACCGGCAGGTACATCCGTTTGCGGTCCAATAACCTTCCATAATTCAAGCATAAAAGCCTGGCAAAACCGCATGATCTCAGCTTTTGACTTTCCTTTGGGATCGAAATCACTTCCCCCTTTTGCACCACCCATTGGCAGGGAGGTCAGGCTGTTTTTGAAGATTTGCTCAAATCCCAGGAACTTAAGAATGCTGAGGTTTACACTGGGGTGAAAACGCAACCCCCCCTTGTAGGGTCCAATGGCATTGTTAAACTGGATCCGGTATCCAAGATTCACGTGTATCTTCCCTTCATCATCAGCCCAGGGTACCTTGAAGGAGAGAATCCTGTCAGGCTCAACAATCCGTTCTATGATACCGGCAGATTCATACTGGGGATTCTCATTGTATACGTCTACAATGGAATCGAGCACTTCGCGGACTGCCTGAAGAAATTCCATCTCACCGGGATGCTTCTTCTCAAGATCATTCATGAATTTATCGACGTTCATTTTTTATGGATTTAAATTAGGGTATCAATTTTACGCAGAAATAGATAAGAGTACAAAAATAAGTCGGTTATCTCCTTATTATTTATGATATTCCTCATACTTTTTGAACATGGCGGGACAGGGAATTATGAATGGCTGTCCTCTCATCTTTTGTCAGGGAAGTAATGGGGATTGGCGGGTATTTTGCAACGCCTGATCTCATCTGCTGGTACAGGTACAGTTTACGTTTTAGTCCCAGGGAGTTCCGCTTCATCTCGAACCGGACAAAACTGTTTTTGGGGATCTCGATTGAACTTTTTGTGCCCGAAAAAATCCGCAAGGAATAAAACCGGAAGATCAGGTTCGTCTTTTCATCGGAATAGTAAATGTAGCACAGGTTGAGGAAATATTGAAACAACAGGATCAGAGCATATATCCCGACCAGGATCGCTGTGATGTAGTTTTTGTGTAATCCGAAGAGGGGTGTATCCAGTAAACTGGTCGTATAAATAACAATGACCAGGCAAACAAAAATGAGGGTAAGGACAAATGTCCTGAACCGCACCATAATCGCTGTTTTACGGTTTTGCAGAACCATCTAAGTTGCTGAATAAAGGATTTATTCGTTTTGACTGACTGAGTTATAAAAATAGATCAAATCGATCATCTCCTCTTCGCTCCTGAGCTTCAATTTATTCTCCTGAATGAATTCAGACAACTCCGCTTCATGATCCCCCAACGCTTTCAGCATGCTTCTTGCCCCTTTCTGGATTTGAACAGCAGGTGCATCACCTTTTTTCAGGAAATATTCCTCTGTTGTGCGGAAATAGTCCCTGAAATTTCCCCCAGACATGTCCGTAGGAGGTTTATCTTCCCGCTTAACAATTGTATTCCGCCGAAGGAGTAGCCTGGTATTTCCCCAGGCCAGCACTTCAAAATAGCCTGCATCCTTTTGCCTGTTTTGAATGAAATCATAAAAGGCGAACGAGCGGTGCCCGAAAGTGACGTGATCAATTTGCCGTGGCATGGCAAAAACCAGGATTTTATCATCCAATTTAAACTCTATCTCATCCGTATGATGATTCAATCTCATTAAAACATTATGTGTCATTGAGCTATCCATGTGGATTACTTCACCCTCTTGAAACTCCTCCTCGATAAATGGATTACCACTAACATCGATATACCTGTCGGGTCCGATCATTACACCACCACGCATTATTTCGTCAAACCTGACATTAGGTGATTTTGGAGTTGTTATCTGAGCACCTGCTGTAAAAAAAATACACATCAGGAACGAAAAAACAAGAAGCAGATTTCTTCCGCTAAAGTTCATTTTCTTTTTGTTTTGATTTTCTGTTCAAACTTATGAAAAAACCACGATTTATTCAAAATTTGAGAAGGATCAAAAATTATTCTTTTTCTTTATTTTTCCGTTTTGTAGTAAAGAATGTCTGCATCAATTGCCGGCAATCCCTCTCAAGAATTGCAGGGATCACCTCTGTTTTGGGGTGAAGGATATTTTCCTGCATAGATGAATACCCTCTCTTTTCATCCCTGGTACCATACACGAGGGTCCCCAGCTGGCTCCAGAAACAAGCTCCGGCGCACATGATACATGGTTCAAAGGTAACATATAGTGTACAATCGCTCAGGTGTTTTCCCCCGATGTAGTTGGTGGCTGCCGTAATTGCCTGCATTTCTGCATGTGCGGTAACATCATTTAAGCCCTCGGTCAGGTTGTGTGCCCGGGCTATAATCTTTCCCTTGCAAACAACAACAGCACCAACAGGAATCTCATTTTTCGAAAGCGCAACCCGTGCCTCCTTAAGGGCTTCTTTCATAAAATGTTCATGAGATGGAGGTGTGAGTTTCATAGAATAGCATTTGTAAATTCAGGATCCCTTTACGCCCAAATTAGGACTTTTTATTTGATAATACAAACCATAAATTTTTCCTTACATTTGCTCAAGAAAAAAAACAGATATGTACAGAACACACACCTGTGGGGAATTAAATCGTGACGCAATTAACCGGAAAGTAACACTTTGCGGATGGGTTCACCGATCACGTGACCTGGGAGGGATGACATTCATCGATCTGAGAGACCGATACGGTATTACACAATTGGTCTTCAACATGGAAACCAATCCAGACCTTTGTAAGGAGGCAAGAAAGGTGGGACGCGAATTTGTACTATCAGCCACCGGACAGGTCACAGAACGAAGCAACAAAAATCCGAATATTCCAACCGGAGATGTCGAGGTATTCGTTGATGAACTCAGGATCCTCAACCGGTCGGAAATACCTCCGTTTACCATTGAAACGGAAACCGATGGAGGGGAAGAATTGCGTATGAAATACCGGTACCTTGACCTGAGAAGAGAACCGGTGAAAAAAAATATCCTGCTTCGGCACCGGATGGCTCAGGAAGTCAGGAAATACCTCGATTCAAAGCATTTTATTGAAATCGAAACGCCGGTCTTGATTAAATCAACTCCGGAAGGTGCCAGAGATTACGTTGTTCCTTCCCGGATGCATCCTGGAAGGTTCTATGCGCTGCCGCAATCGCCACAAACGTTTAAACAACTGATCATGATCGCCGGGTATGACCGCTATTTTCAATTGGTTAAATGTTTCCGGGATGAAGATTTCAGAGCCGACCGGCAACCTGAATTTACGCAGATCGATTGTGAAATGTCCTTTGTCGAAAAGGAAGATATTTTGGAAACTTTTGAAGGATTGGCAAAGCATCTGTTCAGTACAATACTGGGGATTGATATAGAAGAGACCTTCCCCAGAATACCCTATGATGAAGCCTTGCGTGATTACGGGACCGATAAGCCGGATATCCGCTTTGGAATGAAACTGTCAGAACTCACTCCTCTCACCAGGGGAAAGGGGTTTACCATCTTTGATGATGCCGGTTACATCGGTGGAATTTGTGCAGAGGATTGCTCGGAATTCTCAAGAAAACAGATTGATCAGCTGACGGAATTTGTAAAGAGACCTCAGATCGGGGCCAAGGGATTGATCTATGTCAAATACAATGTTGATGGTAGCATTAAATCCTCTGTCGACAAATTTTTCTGCGAAAAGGATCTGAGGGAATGGAGTGATTACATGCAGGCTAAGAAAGGTGACCTGTTGCTGATCATGGCAGGTGAAAAAACAGATACCCGGAATGCCCTTGGTGAGTTACGGCTTGAAATGGGTAAACAGTTGGGATTACGTCAGGAGGGTGTATTTGCACCCCTGTGGATTGTGAACTTCCCGCTGCTTCAGTGGGATGAAGAGAGCAACCGATTTTACGCCATGCACCATCCCTTTACTTCGGCTCTGGAAGAGGACCGGCATTTGTTCGAAACCGACCCCGGAAACGTGCGGGCCAATGCTTACGACCTGGTGATCAATGGAGTGGAAATCGGTGGCGGATCTATCCGGATTCATGATAAAGAAAGACAAAAAGAGATGTTTGAACAGCTTGGTTTTACTCACAAAGAGGCGGAAGAACAATTTGGATTCCTGATGAACGCGTTTAAATACGGAGCACCACCGCACGGGGGTATCGCCTTTGGATTTGACCGTTGGGTTGCCCTGTTTGGAGGATCTGAAACGATTCGCGACTTCATCGCTTTTCCAAAAAATAACGCCGGGAAAGATATTATGATCGATTCCCCCTCACCCATCAGTGATGAGCAATTAAAAGAATTGGGATTAAAACTTCGGAAGTAACTGGCCTCAAAAGATCAATTTTGTTTATCCATCGGGAGATTTAACACATTATTTACCTGATTGGAACACTTTTTGTACTTTCATTATTCACTTATATTTTCTAGATTTAACACATTAAGCGTTTACTAACTTCAAATTTCTAACAGCCATGAACAAAAAAGCATTGCTCGGCATACTGGGCATTTTCATTTTAATGCTATTCTTCCCAAACTCTCTCTGGTCGCAGGACCTGGATAAACTCACCGTGGGGTCAACATACCATGTGGTTCTGAAAGATGGATCGGAACTGCATGGAGAGTTGGTTCAGAAATCAGCTGACCAGATCGTCATCAAGACGGCTGCAATGGGTGAGATTACGATTGCAGCAGGTGATATTGAAAAAATTGATGAAACCACTGCAGCCGATTACAAGGGAGGGAAATACCGCTTTCCGAATCCAAGTTATTCCAAATACCTTTGGGGACAGACCGGACGAAACCTGAAGAAAGGGGATGGGTATTATCAGAACGTACTGATTGTCTTTAACTCGGCACATTACGGCATAACCAACTGGTTTTCTATCGGTGCTGGTTTTGAAGGCATTTCAACCTTTATGGGCGAACCCATATTTTTTGTTATGCCTAAGTTTGGCTATGAATTTTTTAAGAATTTTTCGGCTGGAATAAGTTATCTGTATGGGAACGCAGCAGTGGCAATCGAAGAGGGCGGCTTTTCAGGGATCGGTGTTATATACGGTACGGTTACCTATGGGAATATGGACTACAATGGCACCGTCGGATTCGGATGGGCTCATGCAGAAGGGAGTATGACAAATGATCCACTCATTACGGTAAGTGGAATGGCAAGAGTTGCACGAAGACTCGCGCTTGTTACAGAAAATTATCTGATACCTGCCGATCCATACTATGCAATCTTTTCCTATGGGCTCAGGATACTCGGCGAACGGTCTGCTTTTGACATATCCTTTTTAAATTCAAAAGATATTGCCGAGGTATTCCCGGTTGGTCTCCCGGTTTGGATCAGTTACAGTTTCCATTTCTAGCTGAAGGTGTCTGAAAAGTAAGAAACCATCACTCCTTTCCAAGAAGGGTTGCAGCCGTATATGCGTTGATCTTTACCTTCACAAGATCTCCAATGTTATTGTTTCCTCTGGGGAACACAACCACCTTGTTTTGAGATGTTCTGCCAAATAGATCCTGGTCCGACCGTTTGGATTTTCCCTCAACCAGCACCTCAACAATCCGGTTGAGATCCTTGCTCTTACTCTCGACCGAAAGGCTGTTCTGGAGTGTAATGATATCGTTCAGCCTACTGCCTTTTACAGCTTCAGGAACATCATCCTCAAGATCCGAGGCAGCTATTGTTCCGGGACGTTCCGAGTATTTGAACATGTAGGCAAAATCGAAGCCTGTCCACTGCATAAGCGATAAGGTATCCTGGTGGTCTTCTTCCGTTTCGGTACAGAAACCGGCAATGATATCGGTTGTAACCGAACATTCGGGAAGAATAGTACGTATTGCAGAAATCCGGTCCATATACCATTCACGGCTATAACCCCGGTTCATCAATTTGAGGATGCGTGTACTTCCCGATTGTACCGGCAGGTGGATGTGTTTGCAGATGTTCGGATAGGATGCCATGGTGTGTAAAACAGCATCAGACATATCTTTCGGATGTGATGTTGAAAACCGGATCCGCAGGGTCGGAACCGATGCAGCAACAACATCGAGCAGCCGGGCAAAATCAATGCTGTTTTTTGCTCCCCTGGTGCGCCACCTGTAGGAATCTACATTCTGGCCAATCAGCGTTACTTCTTTGAACCCAAGGAGTGATAACCGCTGGACATCAGCCAGGATCATTTTCGGATCTTTACTGCGTTCAATACCCCGTGTGAAAGGAACGACACAGTAGGAGCACCGGTTATTACACCCCCTCATGATGGTGACAAATGCAGAAACGGTATTGGTGTCCTGATAAACAGGTGGAATATCACCATACATCTCTTCGCGGGAAAGCATGACATTCACTGCTTTCTGTCCGGTCAACGCCGTGGAGATCAGATTGGGAAGATCCCGGTATGCATCGGGGCCAATGACCAGATCAACACCCGTTTCATTCTCCAACAATTTCTCCTTAAGCCGTTCAGCCATGCAACCAATAATTCCAACCAGCAGGTCAGGCTTCGTCTCTTTTGTTTTTTTCAGGGCAGCTAATCTCCGCCATATACGTTGTTCAGCATTTTCCCTGACGGAACAGGTATTGATCAAAATAATATCTGCCTGCCCGATCTGGCTGGTTACCGCATAACCATTCTCCCGCATGATGGAGACCACAATCTCGCTGTCGGCAACATTCATCTGACAACCGTATGTCTCCAGGTATAGTTGAGGAAGATGTGGATTATTGCATGGTTGTGCGAACTGACCTTTCGACATGTCTGCCATTACATCCTGATTTGTGGAATTGAACTCAGCTGACAAATGTACATCCAAAATAAGGATTACCAAAAACAGGCAGGACAGTTCATTGTAATCTTCTATTCAGGAAGATGAAAAGTTTTAAAAATCGAATCCAATTTATAATTTTGCCCTTGGAATAAAAACCGTTCATAGTATGTCAGGACATAGTAAATGGTCGACCATAAAACGGAAAAAGGGCGCTGCCGATACGAAAAGATCCAAAATCTTTTCGCGAATTGTGAAGGAGATCCAGGTATCCGTTAGGGAAGGTGGTCCGGACGCCGATGCCAATCCCAGGCTGCGTCTGGCAATCCAGAATGCCAAAGGGGTAAACATGCCAAAAGATAACATCCAGAGAGCTATTAACAAAGCCGGTAGTGACGGTGCTGGTTTAGAGCCGGTTACATTTGAAGGATATGGCCCTGGAGGCGTTGCTATTTATATCGAATGCCTTACCGATAACCATAAGCGAACCGTGGGTAGTATCCGGTCTATCTTTAATAAGAAAGGTGGCAATCTCGGGACCAATGGATCGCTGAGTTTCCTGTTTGACCGGAAAGGTGTTTTTACCGTGCCGAAAGGAGATCTTGATCCCGAGGAGTTTCAGCTGGAAATCATCGATGCCGGAGTTGAAGAATTTGAAACCGAAGAGGACGTTTTCGTGATTACAACACCACTCGAAGATTTCGGTAGTGTCCAGAAAAAACTGGATGAAATGGGCATAGAACCGGAGAATGCCGAGTTACAAAGAATACCTAACGATACCAAAACACTTGATCTGGAAACTTCATTGAAAGTCCTGAGGATGGTAGAAGATTTTGAAGAGGACGATGATGTACAGAATGTTTACCATAACATGGAAGTTACGGATGAAATTGTTCAGGCACTCCAGGATTGATAAACTGGGGATCCGTACCATAATGTTATACAAATAATACCTTTTCGTACAGATTAACTTTTTCCACTATCTTTAATCCAGCATTTGTTAACCTCCTGCCTGATATGGGAAAATATTCTTATATTTGATAGTATCCAAATTCTTCTAAAGAACACATTGTGATGAAAAATATTCTTGTTCCCGTTGATTTTTCAAAAGATGCCATGAATGCATTTATGCATTCCATTCTGTTTGCAAACAAGCTAAAAGCAAACCTGCGTATGATCCATGTCAGGAAAAACAAAGATTATGACGAACCTTTTGTCTTGGATGGAACGGACTCGGGATATAGAAAGACCGTTGAGGAATTTTGCCAGGGTATTGTATCCAGGTACCTTCAAATATACAATGCCGGTGGAAAACTTGATTTTATAATTGAAAAGGGAAAGATCTATAAAGCCATTGTTGATCAGGCAAAAAAAGATAAAACCGATATCATCATTATGGGGACACACGGGATCTCCGGTTTTGAAGAATTCTGGCTGGGAAGTAATGCCTACCGTGTGGTTTCAAAAGCACCCTGCCCGGTATTGACCATCCGTAATGGATTTAAAAAGAAAACCATTGAGAAGATCGTTTTGCCAATTGATGCCCACCGTGAAACAAGGCAGAAAATTCCCATTACGGTGGAACTGGCAAAAGAGTTTGATGCAGAGGTTCATGTAGTGGATGTAAGGACAACCAACCGGAAGGATATTAAGAAAAGACTGAATCAATATGCAGACCAGGCTATGCGCTATGTGGAGGAGCATGGTGTAAAAGGAGTAAGAGGTTCGAAATACGGATCCAATATAGCAGATATCACCATTACCTATGCAGTTCATGTGAATGCCGAAATAATAGCCATTGTCAGCAACCAGAGAGGAACACCTTCCAATATGCATTTGAGTACCACAGCCCAGCAAATAGTGAACCATTCTCCAATACCGATTCTAAGTATTTATCCGGATTTTTAATGTTGACAACAATCAAGTATCGGCTTCTGTTGGGATTATTCTTCATTCCCATTATAAATGTGTGGGGGCAGGAGTGGTCTGACAGGACGGCTCCTATGGATTCAAACCAGTTTCAGGAAGCCCAATTGCAAATATTCCAGGACCCGAGGCTTGAAACCCTTCTCCAACGGCACATTGACTATAACCGGAAGAAGCGAGGTATGAATGGATACCGTATCCAGATATTTTTTGGATCAGGCAGAACCGCACGAGCTAATGCCAATGAAACCAAAGCAAAATTCTTATCATACTTCCCCGATACCAAGGCTCATATACTCTATCAAAGCCCTTTTTATAAAGTCAGGGTGGGAGATTTCAGGACCAAAAATGAAGCCCTTAAATTCTATCGAAGGATACAGCGCATATTTCCAAACGCATACATCATCCCCGATACAATTGAATTCCCGGAGTTGGAGGATTGACCTGTTAATAAGTTCTTGATATTAACTCAATCCGTCGATTGCTGACGGATTGAAATAATGGATAAATTAACCTTCTCAATCACATAATATACTTCCTGATGGGTGGATTTTTTGGCACAATTTCAAAAAAATCGTGCATTAATGAATTGTTTTATGGCACCGATTATCATTCACATCTTGGTACTCGCAGAGGTGGAATAGCGGCTTTCGGTAAAGAGGGATTTACCCGGAGGATTCATAACATAGAAAACTCCTATTTCAGAACCAAGTTTGAAAATGATCTCTCTGATTTTAAAGGAGAAAGTGGAATTGGTGTAATCAGTGATACCGAATCCCAACCCGTTCTGGTCAATTCTCATCTTGGTAAGTTTGCCATTGTTACGGTTGGGAAGGTGGTTAACCTGGATGATCTGGAGAAGATGGCATTGAAAAAGAGATGGCATTTTTCAGAGACGGGTTTTAATGGGGCGAATCCATCCGAAATGGCCGCCATGCTGATCAATGAAGGGAGTACCATGGAAGAGGGAATAAAGATCGTACAGGAAAAAATTCGGGGTTCCCTTTCTCTATTGATACTCACTGAAGGTGGGATCTTTGCAGCCCGTGATAAATTGGGAAGAACCCCGATAGTTATTGGTAAAAACAGTACCTCCTATGCCGTTGCATCTGAGTCAAGTTGCTTCCCTACACTTGGCTATCGGGTGGAGAAATACCTTGGACCGGGAGAGATCCTGTTTTTAACCGCTGAGGGATATGAACAACGGGTGCCACAACGGGAGAAAATGCAGGTATGTGCTTTCTTATGGGTCTACTACGGATACCCTGCTTCCAGTTATGAGGGAATAAATGTAGAACAGACACGATACAATTGCGGTGCAGCTCTTGCAGCCAAGGATGATGTTGTGGCAGATTATGTATCAGGAATTCCCGATTCAGGAATAGGTCATGCCATCGGGTATGCTAAAGAAAAAGGAATACCCTATATGCGGCCATACGTAAAATATACGCCTACCTGGCCCCGAAGTTTTATGCCAAGCAACCAGTCAGACAGGGACCTGGTCGCTAAAATGAAACTGATACCTGTTCAACCCTTGATTAAAGATAAACGAGTTGTCTTTTGTGATGATTCCATCGTACGGGGAACGCAACTGAAAGATAATGCTCAGATATTTTATGAATACGGAGTGAAGGAGATCCACATGAGAATTGCCGGTCCCCCGCTCTGTTATGCCTGTGAATTCCTCAATTTCTCTACATCCCGGTCCACGTTGGAATTGGCTGCCAGAAAAGCCATCCATCAGTTGGAGGGGAAAGATGATAAATACCTTGATGAGTATGCCATTTCGGGAACAGAGAAAAACAGGGAGATGGTGGAATGCATAAGGAAACGATTACAGCTTACCAGCTTGAAATATCAGCACCTGGATGATCTGATTGATGCAATCGGTTTACCCAAAGAGAAAATTTGTACCCATTGCTATGATGGTTCCAGTTATTTTTAAAAAATCTCTTTTTTATTGATTACTTTTGTCTTCTTGTTGATTATCATCAATCCGTCCCATGAGTGAAATGATCAAACATGAGTGTGGCATTGGATTACTCCGGTTACGCAAACCCCTGGAATACTATCAAGAGAAATATGGTACATGGATGTATGGTTTGCAGAAGCTTTACCTTTTAATGGAAAAGCAACATAACAGGGGACAGGATGGAGCAGGAATTGCCAACCTGAAACTGGATCTCACACCGGGGCATAAGTACCTTTTTAAGCAACGTTCGAACGACCCAAATCCCCTTAAGCGGGTGTTCGACAAAATCTACAGGGGATTTGAAGAACATCAGATCTACCATCCCGAATTAATGAACGATACCCGGTGGGTAAAGGAAAACCTTCCCTTTGCCGGGGAACTCTTTATTGGCCATCTGCGTTATGGTACGTATGGTAATTATGACATTTCGTTTGTCCATCCCGTAACCAGAGAAAATAACTGGAAATCCCGTAACCTTGTCCTTGCCGGAAACTTCAATCTGACCAACGTGGATGAATTGTTTGATATTCTCGTTGACCTGGGACAAACGCCTAAAAACTATTCCGATACGGTTACTATTCTTGAGAATGTGGGGCACTACCTCGATGAAGAAAACCAGGAACTTTTCAGGAATTATAAGAAAAAGGGATTACAGAACATGGAGATATCCCCGTTGATAGAGGAAAACCTCGATGTGGCTAAAGTCCTTTTCCGGGCAAGCAAGAAATGGGATGGTGGGTATGTTATCGCTGGCATGATCGGTCATGGCGATGGATTTGTTTTCAGAGATCCGTGGGGAATACGCCCCGGATTTTATTATTATGACGACGAAATCGCCGTTGTAGCTTCTGAAAGACCGGTAATACAAACGGTCATGAATGTACCGGCTAATTCAATTCACGAGATCCCTCCAGGCTTTGCCTTTATCGTAAGAAAATCCGGCGAGATCAAAATGGAGACCGTAAGAGAACCACAAGAAAGAAAATCCTGTTCGTTTGAAAGAATTTACTTCTCCAGGGGAAGTGACAGGGATATCTATGCTGAACGGAAAAAACTGGGTGAATTGCTAACACCAGCCATACTGGATGCCGTTGATTATGATGTTGAAAATACGGTCTTTTCGTTTATTCCGAATACTGCTGAGACGGCATTTCTGGGAATGACAGCAGGTGTTGAAAATTACCTTAATCAGATAAAAACGGAGAAGATTCTTGCCCTGGGAAACAAATTGACCAAGGAGGAACTGAATAAACTGATGGGATTGAAACCACGGGTAGAAAAAGTAGCGGTTAAGGATGTTAAACTGAGGACCTTCATTGCTGAAGATAAAGGCAGGGACGATCTTGTAGGTCATGTCTATGATATAACCTGGGATAGTGTGAGGGAAGGATCGGATAACCTGGTGATAATCGACGATTCCATTGTTAGAGGTACTACATTGAAATACAGCATTATCCGAATACTTGACCGGTTAAATCCCAAACGGATATTCGTGGTCTCTTCCTCTCCCCAGATCAGGTACCCCGACTGCTATGGGATCGATATGGCAAAGCTTGGCGATTTTATTGCATTCAGAGCAGCCATTGAATTATTGAAAGAAACCGGACAGGAATCAATCATTAATGAGGTGTATCAGAAAGCGAAAGAACAGGAAAATTTGCCCAAGGAGGATGCCATCAATTGCGTCAGGGATATTTATGCTCCCTTTTCAGCAGATGAAATTTCTGATAAGATTGCCAGTATGTTGAAAACCCCTGAAATCAAAGCTGAGATTAAAGTGGTATATCAATCCATTGAAAATCTGCACACCGCTATTCCGGATCATCCGGGCGACTGGTATTTTACCGGAAATTATCCCACACCGGGAGGCAATAAAGTGGTCATTACATCCTTTATAAACTTCATGGAAGGCAGGGATCAACGGGCTTATTGATAAAGTGGAGTCAGCCCCCACTATCCCGATGGGAGCTTGTAATCTTTTCTGTAGGAGGAAAGATGCCTGTTTACTTTCGAAATGTACATGTCTTTCAGAGTAATCATAATCCCGGTTTCCTGAACATTCCCAAAATTCTTGCTGATTACCGTACCAAATGTTTTCATCGTGGGGGATAGATTCATATACGCATTGATCAGCGGAGGTATGTTTTCCCCTTTTGCTCGAACTTTCTGGGAGAGAATCTTGTAATCTTCCAGGTAGGTCTTCCCGCAAAAGAGTGTTTTTAAGTGTTCCAGGTCCCAATCCAGTTCAAGCGGTTCAATGGGGACAACCAGCTGTTCTTCATCCCTGAAATGCTTCATGAGAAAATAGAGGATATAATCCCTGCCCTCCTTGTTAAACTGAGGATACATGGTGACCTTACCAAAAAAATAATGGATTTCGGGATTATCAATCATCAGTGCACCCAATCCGTCCCAGAGATTGTCCAGGGCAAACAAACCCTTCCTCGATCCGCTGGTCGACTGATAGGCCGGTTGCACAAAAGATCGTCCTAACTCCCCCAGGTGTGGCAAGTAATCCCGGATGAATTGATCGGAAAAATGAAACAGCTCCGAGGTTGCTAACCGCTTGATGCCATCAAAATCCCCCTTCGTTTTATTGCATAAGTAAAACCGGTATCCCCCCAGGATCTCTTTCTCCTCCGGATCCCAAACAATCAATTGCTGATAGGGATCATCGGATGTGTCAAATTCATCGATATCAAGCGCTTTCCCGGTTCCACCTCCCGCTGCCCTGAAGGTTAACTCCCTTAACCTCCCAATCTCTCTCATTAAAAAAGGGGAATCATGATGCGTGAAAACATACACTTCTTTGTTCCCGTTGTTTGTTTTCCGGACGAATCGTTCCGGGGTTAATTCCTTTTCAAGATCCACCCTGGGTACAGTAGATATTATTCGTTCCATAAAAAACTGGTTTGAATTACTAAATTTAATAAAATAATTGATGACACTTCATCTCAGAAAATCATAACGAAATTACATTGCACCCCCCAATTCATAAACATGATCTTTTAACCAGTTGGCCCACTCCTGATGGGTTGCGGATTTATCAAAGGTTGTGTATGGAATTGGCTTCCCAAATTTCATCCTGATTTTTTTATCTTTCTGCATGAACATTTCATCAAAAAGATAAAACATTTCAATGTTTATTTTTAACCTTAAAAACTTTCTGATGTTTGCAAGGGTATAAAAGAAATTTGAATTTTTTCCGGAAAAATGGACCGGGATAATATCCCGTTCATGCTGTATCGCTTTGATGATAACATGTTTTTTCCATTCCACATCCATAATTTTTCCGGAGGTCTTCCGCGAACATAAACCGGCCGGGAAATAGAGTATCTGAGAGTCCGACCGGTAGCCCTCCTCCATCTGCTGTACTGCTTCCCTCGATTGTCCCCCCAATTTATTGATGGGAAGGAAAATGGTCCGGAGGTTTGGGATGTTGAACAGAAGATCATTGACGGGAAAAAGCAAATCGGGAAATATCTTTCCAACCTCCTTAATAAATACCATGCCATCCAATCCACCCAGCGGATGATTTGCTACAAAAATAAACCGGCCCTCTTTGGGGACATTCTCCAAACCCTCAACCGTATGGGTTATCTGCATGATATCAAGCGCCCCGTTTATAAACTCCAACCCCTCAAAGTCCTTCTTTTCCGTGAGGATAAAGTTAAGTTCATCCTGATGGATCACTCGCTTAATGTATCGAAGTAGGAATCCAGGCAGTATCCGATACAATCCTGGCTTACTCTGACGGATTATTTGATCGATATATATCCTGTTATCGTTGGTGGTTGATCCTGTATTGTTCACACGTTAAAAATTTGACCTGCAGCTAGCAAGATTGAATGCAATACAAAATTATTAAAAATTCACGTGTTGTACTATAGATAAACCTTTTCGGATATAAAGTTTTCAACAAAGTGGTAAAAAATGGGTAAAAGTGGTAGAAAGTGGGAAAAATTTCTATATTTTTACATTTTAAGATGATTTTGTTATGACAACTTTCATTGGTGAATATTCGTGCAAAGTAGATGCAAAGGGGCGAATCATGCTGCCTGCAGCATTTAAAAAGCAAATGCCCTCAACGGCCAATGACAAATTTGTTGTAAAGAAAGACATTTTTGAGCAATGTCTTGTCATGTACCCAATGGATGAATGGGAGAGGCAGAACAAACTGATAAGAAGTAAGTTAAATCCTTATAATAAAGAGCACAACCGGTTCCTTCGAAATTTTTACCGTGGTACGGCAGAGTTGATCCTTGACAGCAATAACCGGATGTTGATTCCCAAAAGGTTACTTGAGCTGGTGGGCATAAGGAAAGAGGTCATTCTGGCAGGGCAGGATGGTAAAATAGAGATCTGGGCTAAAGATATATACGATAGAGCAGCGGAAGGTGAGGATGAATTTGCATCCCTTGCTGAAAAGATCATGGGTGGTACCTTGAACGAACAGAATGAATAATGACATATCATACACCGGTTCTTTTAAACGAGAGTGTGGATGGATTGGAAATTAATCCGGAGGGAATCTATGTAGATGCGACATTCGGGGGAGGAGGGCATTCAAGGGAAATCATTCAGCGACTAAAAACCGGTCGTTTAATTGCGTTTGATCAGGATGAAGATGCTGAAAGAAATGTAATTAAGGACGAACGGTTTTTGTTTATAAATCAGAATTTCAGGTATTTAAGAAATAACCTGAAATACCATGGCATCCAATCCATTGATGGTTTATTAGCCGATCTGGGGGTATCTTCTCACCATCTGGACGTGCAGGAAAGAGGATTTTCATTTTCCCACAGGGGAGGGTTGGATATGCGCATGAACAGGAGAGCTTCTCTGACAGCCGGGAAAGTGCTTAACAGCTATAGTGAAGAGGATCTCCAGGGCATCTTTTCCTCTTATGGAGAGATCAGGAATAGTAAAAAGCTGGCACACCAGATTATTCAGGCGAGGAGGGAGAGGACGGTTGAGGAGGTACAACAATTTGTCGAATTGATCGGACCTTGTATGCCAGCGAAGCATGAAAGTAAATATCTGGCTAAGGTTTTTCAGGCACTCCGTATTGAGGTTAACCGGGAATTGGATTGCCTGAATGAATTATTGGTGCAATGTGTAGATCTGATTAAAAAAGAGGGTCGCCTTGTCATGATCACCTATCACTCACTTGAGGACAGAATTGTCAAGAATTTTATCAGATCGGGTAATGCAGATGGTTTGTTAGATAAGGATTTTTACGGGAATATTAAGGTGCCTTTTGCTCCGGTAAACAAGAAAGTTATTGTTCCGGGAGCGACCGAAATACGCAGGAATAGCAGGGCACGAAGTGCAAAATTGAGAATTGCCAGAAAGGTGATATGAGAAAAGGAAGAAACATAGAGTTTATTGAAGATCAACATGCACAGAAAGAGACAAGAAAAAGCTCTTTCCGGAATTTTATCGATGGTACGGTGCTAACCAGGGAGACGGTCATCAAACAACTACCCTATATCATTTTTGTTGTGTTTCTGGCAATCCTCTACATCGGGAACAGGTATCATGCCGAGAAAGTAGTCAGAGAAACCGTTTCTCTTCAAAATGAGGTAAAGGAACTGCGGGCGGAAGCCATTACAACATCTGCCGAGCTGATGTCTAAAAGCCGCCAATCTGCAGTGACAAAAATGGTAGAAGAGAATGATTTGGGTTTGGAAGAGCTCCTTGATCCACCCGAGAAGATTGTATTGAATAAAAAGTAGATCGATTCACATGTCGTTAAAAAGGGATATCGTCTGGAGAGTCGCCATCATCTACATCGGGGTTCTATTATTCTCGATCGCCATTGTGGGGAAGATCCTCTATTTGCAATTTGTAAAGGGGAATGAGTTAGCTGCAAAAGCCGAAACATTAACACTGAAGGAGTTCATTATTCAACCGAATCGTGGTGATATTTACGCTTCGGATAATCGACTGCTTGCTAGTTCCATTCCCTACTATGAAATCAGGATGGATCTAAACAGTAATGCCATGTCAGCAGAACTGTTTAACCGTAACATCGATTCTCTGGCCTACTGTTTATCCCGGCTTTTTAAAGATAAATCCAGTTATGCCTATAAACAGGAGTTGATGACCGCGCGAAGGAATGGGGAAAGATACCACCTGATCCAGCGGGGAGTGAATTACACAAAATTAAAAGAATTAAAAACGTTCCCCATATTCCGTGAAGGACGATATAAAGGTGGATTCATTTATGTGCAGGACAACCAACGGATATTGCCTCATTCCAACCTGGCTTCCCGCACCATTGGTTACCTGACGAAAGGGAGTTCGGGCAACGTGGTTGGCATAGAAGGAGCCTATGACCATGAACTTAGTGGAAGGGTTGGAGTAAGACTGATGCAAAAATTATCCGGGAATGTCTGGATGCCGGTTACGGATAAAAATGAAGTAGAACCCAGGGACGGGAATGATATCATTACCACCATTGATATAAACCTGCAGGATGTAGCTGAAAATGCCTTGCTCAGTCAACTGATCAAGCATGATGCCCATCACGGATCAGTGATCCTGATGGAAGTGAAGACAGGCGAAGTAAAGGCAATTGTGAATCTTGAAAAAGGGAGGGACGGAAAATACAGGGAAAATTACAATTATGCCATCGGAGAAAGCACTGAACCCGGTTCGACATTTAAACTGGCTTCTCTTCTGGTTGCCCTGGAAGATGGAGTGGTTCAACTGGAAGATACCATTGATGCAGGAAATGGCGTGGTTCGTTTCTATGATAAAGATATCCACGATACGAAATGGGGTGGTTATGGCAAAATTACCGTAAAAGAAGCATTTGAGGTTTCCTCGAATGTCGGAGTCTCCAAATTGATCTATGAAAATTATCACAACCGCCCTACTGATTTTGTCGACCGGCTGTATGCCATGAGGTTGAATGAGAAACTGGGAGTGGAGATTAAAGGGGAAGGCCTGCCACAGATCAAATACCCGGGAGATCCCTATTGGTCGGGTATATCATTGCCGATGATGTCTCATGGATATGAATTGAGAATGACACCACTGCAGATCCTTGCATTTTATAATGCCATTGCTAACAATGGCAAAATGGTAAAACCAAGGTTTGTAAAGGAGATCCGGTACCATGGAAATGTCTTAAAGCGATTCGAGACTGAGGTTCTCAATCCCTCCATCTGTTCGAAAGAAACCGTTAAAAAAGCAATCAAGATGCTTGAAGGGGTCGTGGAAAATGGCACGGCGAAAAACCTGAATAATTCCAACTACTCGATTGCAGGCAAGACAGGAACTGCACAAATTGCGAACGAGAAATATGGATATACCGTCGATTCCAAGGTCTCTTACCAGGCTTCTTTCGTGGGTTTCTTTCCCTCTGATAATCCGATGTACTCCTGTATGGTCGTTGTGAATTCTCCTTCGAACGCAGTCTACTACGGAAACCTGGTTGCCGGGCCTGTATTTAAAGAAATTGCCGATAAAGTATATGCAACAAAAATCTATTTACAAAGAGATCAGATATCCGGTAATCAGGATGAATTTGATTATCCCTATTCAAAGCACGGATCGAAAAAAGACCTGGCACTGGTTTTATCATCACTGGGTATTCAGGTTGAAGGAGGGGATGAAGAATCTGATTGGGTTGCCACCCATAAACACGATACTCATGTTGAAATTCAGAATATAGAGATAAACAGGAACCTCGTACCCAATGTTGTGGAAATGGGGTTGCAGGATGCCATTTATCTTCTGGAAGAACTTGGATTAAAAGTGGTGGTGAATGGACGGGGAAAAGTGATAAAACAATCGCTTGTTCCCGGAGCAGTAATCCATCCGGGGCAGGTAATTCAATTGGACATGAGTTTTAGTTAATCCATAACCGATCGATGAAGCGTTTATCAGATATTTTGGAAGGAGTTGAAGTTGAGCAGTTCATGGGGAATAAGGATCTCATGATCTCCTCGATGGAATTTGATTCCAGAAAAGTGGAAGATGGGTGCTGTTTCATAGCCGTCAGGGGTATGCGGGTAAACGGTCATCGCTTTATCCAGGATGCCATCCGGAATGGAGCAAATGCAATCGTATGCGAGGAGCTGCCAGAACCAATCAACGAAGGGATCACATACATCCGGGTAATCAGTTCAAGCCGTACACTGGGCGAAATGGCATGCAACTTTTTCGAAAAACCTGCTGAAAAATTAAAACTGATTGGGATTACCGGAACAAACGGAAAAACCACAACGGCGAACCTGGTGTATCGATCATTGAGAAAACAGGATAAAAACGCCGGATTGATCTCTACCATTGGAAATTTTATCGGTGATCAGGAATTAGAGACTACCCATACTACTCCCGACGCGATAATGCTCAATTCACTGCTACACCGTATGGTTGAAGAGAATTGTGAATATGCTGTCATGGAAGTCAGTTCTCATGCAATTAATCAAAACCGTATTGCCGGGTTAACGTTCCATGTTGCGGTGTTTACCAACCTGACCCACGACCATCTCGATTATCATGGCAATTTTGACGAATACCTTGCTGCCAAGAAAAAACTCTTTGATGGGTTGGAGGGAAAATCCATAGCCCTCTATAACCTGGATGATAAGCACGGGAAAATTATGGTTCAAAATTGTCCTGCCGGATTAAAATCATTCGGGTTACATACACTCGCTGACTTTAAAGGGAAGGTCATCGAGAGTCATTTCAATGGAATGCAGATGCGAATTGATCAGGCAGAGGTCTGGACACGATTTACCGGTGAATTCAATGCATACAACCTGCTGGCCTGTTACGCTACCTGCAGAATACTGGGTTTTGAGAAAACCAAATCCCTGCAAATCCTGAGCGACCTGTTGCCTGTTCCCGGACGTTTCGAAATCATTACATCCGATAACGGTGTTATAGCTGTGGTGGATTATGCACATACTCCCGATGCGCTGGAAAACGTACTGGAAACAATCAATAAAATAAGAGAAAAACATCAGCAGGTCATTACCGTAGTCGGAGCAGGCGGGGACAGGGATAAAACAAAACGGCCGGTTATGGGTAGCGTTGCTGCCGCTGCAAGCGATAAACTAATCCTTACTTCTGATAATCCCCGAAATGAAAATCCGAATGATATTATTCAGGATATGCTTGAGGGAATTCAAAAAAAACAGAGAAAGAAAGTGGTGAGTATTCAGGATAGAAAGGAAGCCATTCGAATGGCTTCCCTTCTTGCCGGGAGAGAAGACATCATTTTAATCGCCGGTAAAGGTCATGAAACCTACCAGGAGATAAAAGGCATAAAATATCAGTTCGATGACAGGGAAGTGATCCGGGAATTATTTGAAACAACGGATTGATAAAACGTTAATGAATTCATGAAAAAGCAACAATAAAGGATCTGATCCATGTTCTATTATCTGTTCGAATATCTTGAAACACTTGATTTTCCCGGAGCAGGGATGTTCCAGTATATATCCTTTCGTTCTGCTTTGGCCGTCATATTTTCACTGATTATTTCACTCCTGTTTGGGAAGAAAATTATTCATGCCCTGCAGAAAAAGCAGGTTGGTGAGGTAGTTCGGGATCTTGATCTGGAGGGACAGTATCAAAAGACAGGAACCCCCTCAATGGGAGGAATTATTATCCTGACTTCAATTCTGATTCCAACATTGCTGTTTGGGGACCTTGGAAATATATATGTGATCCTGATGCTTATCACTACAGTATGGCTCGGATTTGTCGGCTTTGTTGATGATTACATTAAGATATTTAAAAAGAATAAAGCAGGATTAGCCGGTAGATTTAAGATCCTTGGCCAGGTATTACTCGGATTAATTGTTGGATTAACCCTTTACCTGAGCGATGATGTATTTATCAGGGAACGCATCCCCGTTGAACAAACGGAGACCTCAACACAGGTTCTGCAATCCGCAGAAGAAGAACCGGGAACCATGAAATACATTAACAGGGATGTGAAATCTACCAAAACGACAATCCCCTTTTTTAAAAACAACGAGTTCGATTATGCCTATATCGTGGCATTCCTTGGAGAACAAAGCCAAAAATGGGCATGGGTGGTTTTTGTTATCGTGACAATTTTCATTGTAACGGCAGTATCCAACGGGGCAAACCTGACGGATGGACTGGATGGCCTGGCAACGGGAACATCAGCGATCATCGGTACTACCCTTGGAATCCTTGCCTACGTGTCAGGTAATGTGATCATTGCCGATTATCTGAATATCATGTATATCCCCAATACCGGTGAACTGGTGATTTTTGCCAGTGCCTTCATCGGGGCAACAATCGGCTTCTTATGGTATAATTCATACCCAGCACAGGTTTTTATGGGAGATACCGGAAGCCTGGCAATAGGAGGCATCATCGCTGTATTTGCTATTGTTATCCGGAAAGAATTACTGATCCCTATCCTGTGTGGGATATTCTTAACCGAAAGCCTCTCCGTGTTGATCCAGGTTAGCCATTTCAAACGGACAAAGAAAAAATATGGGCAGGGTAGACGGATTTTCCAGATGGCACCCATCCATCATCACTATCAGAAAAAAGGATTCCCGGAACCGAAAATTGTTATCCGGTTTTGGATCGTTGGGATCTTATTGGCAGTGATTACAATCGTGACACTGAAGATCAGATAAGGTGGAAAAAATTAATCGAGATGCAGGATGAAAAAGAAAATTGCAATTCTGGGCGGTGGAGAAAGTGGTGTCGGAGCTGCAGTACTGGCAAAAAAACAGGGGTTTGAACCCTTTGTGTCGGATAACGGCACCATTAAGGAAAAGTATAAAACGGTTCTTTCAAAATATGGAATTGAATGGGAGGAGAGAAAACATTCCGGTGAATTAATCGACGATTCAGTTGAAGTAATTAAAAGCCCGGGTATCCCGGATGACGCTGAGATTGTTGCATTCATTAATAAGAGAAGAATACCGGTCATCTCAGAGATCGAGTTCGCGGGAAGGTATACCACAGCCAGAAAAATTTGCGTCACCGGAAGCAATGGAAAGACAACCACAACATCATGGATCTACCATATGTTGTGTAAAGCTGGAATGAACGCTGCACTGGCTGGAAATGTGGGTAAAAGTTTTGCCCTGCAGGTGGCCGAAGGGAGCTATGATTACTATGTTATTGAACTGAGCAGTTTTCAACTCGATGGAATGTTTGACTTCAGGGCGGATATTGGAATCCTGATGAATATTTCTGCAGATCATCTTGACCGGTATGGATATGATATGCAGCGTTATGTTGACTCTAAATTCAGGATCACGCAGAATCAGACTCCCGATGATTATTTCATCTACTGTTATGATGATGAAATAACAAGGACCAATATTCACCGCACCTTGGGGAAGGCGAAAAGAGTATCCTTCTCCCTTGAAATGGTCCGGGATCAAACGGCATATTTGAAAAAAGAAACAATTAATTATCATTTCCAAAAAGAACACATAACCATGTCAATTCACGATTTAGCTCTTGAAGGAAAGCACAATGCTTTAAATTCTATGGCTGCTGGGATCGCCGGTCAGATATTAAATATCAGGAAAGAGATAATCAGGGAAAGCCTGAGCGATTTTCAGGGAGTCGAACACCGGTTGGAACATCTACTGTTAGTGCATGGAATTCGATTCATCAATGACTCGAAAGCAACCAATGTCAACTCAACATGGTATGCACTGGAAAGCATGCCGGAAAATGTTATCTGGATCGTGGGTGGAATCGATAAAGGAAACGACTATAGTGTTTTGAAAGAACTGGTAAAGAAGAAAGTGAAAGCAATCATATGCCTCGGAAAGGATAACAGCAAAATCTACAGGGCGTTTGCGGAATCTACCGAAACAATCCTGGAAACAACCTCCATGACCGATGCAGTGCGTACTGCCTATTACCTGGGGAAAAAGGGAGATACGGTTTTATTGTCACCCGCATGTGCCAGCTTTGACCTGTTTGAAAACTATGAAGACCGGGGTAGACAATTCAAGGATGCTGTAAGGTATTTATAAAACATCATGAGAGAACGAATTGGGAAATTCCTGAAAGGAGATAAAGTGATCTGGGCAGTCATTATTGTGCTGTCCTTATATTCTATTCTGGCCGTATATTCTTCTACCGGAACCCTTGCATATACGCAGATGGGTGGAAATACTACCTATTATCTGCTGCGCCATGGAGTGATCCTGTCAATCGGTATTATCATTATCTTTGTCACTCATCTTATCCCTTATAAATACTATTCCAGGCTATCCCAGCTCTTTCTTTTTTTAGCCATTCCTTTGCTGTTACTTACATTGCTGCTTGGAACCAGCCTGAATCAGGCAGCCCGCTGGTTGACCCTGCCGGGTCTCGGCTTTACCATCCAAACATCAGATTTTGCCAAACTTGCCCTGATCATGTATGTCGCCAGGGTGCTGTCGTTGAAACAACATGAAATCAAGAGTTATAAAAATGCGTTTATCCCAATAGTGATCCCTGTGATCATCATCTGTATGCTTATTCTTCCGGCCAACCTTTCCACAGCAATCATCCTCTTTGCTACATCATTGATCCTGATGTTCATTGGAAGGATCAACATGAAACACCTACTGGCATTTGGCGGAATAGGAATTCTTGTGGTGGCTGTTTTCATTAGCAGTGCAATCCTGTTGGATAGAAAAGGAAGGATCGGTACATGGCAGCACAGGATAGAAAATTTTGTTGTGGGAGAAGAGGAAGAGAATTACCAGGTTGAACAGGCTAAAATTGCAATTGCCACCGGAGGATTGTTCGGGAAAAAACCGGGAAAAAGCATTCAGCGAAATTTCCTACCACACCCCTATTCAGATTTTATATATGCCATTATCATAGAGGAGTACGGACTGTTTCTGGGAGCGTTGCCTTTGTTACTGGCATACCTTTTTTTGCTGTTCAGGGCCGGAGTGATTGTGAGAAAGAGTATCCGAACCTTCCCGGCATTTCTATCCATCGGACTGGCGATCAGTATTGTTTTTCAGGCAATGATCAACATGGCAGTTGCAGTAAATCTGTTACCGGTCACCGGACAAACCTTGCCGTTTGTGAGTATGGGCGGTTCATCGTTATTGTTTACGAGTATTTCTTTCGGGATTATACTCAGCGTCAGCCGGGGAGCTGAAAAAATAGAACTGGAAGAAGAAAATGAAGCAGCATAGGAAAATAATTATCAGTGGGGGTGGAACAGGAGGCCATATTTATCCGGCCATTGCCATTGCTCAGGCTCTGAAGAAGAAAGATCCTGGAATGGATATCCTTTTTGTTGGTGCTTCAGGAAAAATGGAGATGGAGAAGATCCCGGCTGCCGGGTTTGAGATTATCGGACTTCCGGTTACCGGACTGAAAAGAGCATTTACGCTGAAAAACGTGGGGGTGATGATTAATCTGCTGCTCAGTATGATTAAAGCAAGAAACATTATTCGGGTTCATAAACCCGATGTGGCTGTTGGGGTGGGGGGATATGCCAGCGGTCCAATCCTGACCATTGCTGCACGAAAAAAAATTCCAACGTTGATACAGGAACAAAATTCATACGCTGGAATAACCAATAAAATCCTGGCAAAAAAAACCGATAAAATATGCGTCGCTTATGAAGGAATGGAAAAGTTCTTCCCTCAAGATAAAATCATTTTGACCGGGAATCCTGTCCGCGAAGAGTTGGAAAATATTGAAACTAAACGGGAAGAAGGATTGAAATATTTTAATCTTGATCCCGGCCTGCCGGTTATTCTAATCCTGGGAGGAAGCCTGGGAGCAAGAACAATTAATGAAAGTGTGTGGAAACATCTGGACCTGATTGCCGGCAGTAAAACCCAATGTTTATGGCAAACTGGGAAATTATACTATGCCCAGGCGCTGGAAAAAACAGCGACTCTGGTAACAGAAAATCTGAAAGTGTATGAGTTTATCCAGGTTATGGACCTGGCTTATGCAGTAGCGGACCTTGTAGTGTCGAGAGCAGGCGCAGGTACAATCTCAGAATTATGCCTTGTGGCAAAACCGGCAATATTGATCCCTTCACCCAATGTGGCTGAAGACCATCAAACAAAGAATGCAGAAGCCCTCGTGGAGAAGGAAGCGGCAATCCTTGTGAAAGATCAGGATGCCGAACAGGTATTAATCCGAAAAGCCCTGGATCTGGTTGAAAATAAAAACCTGCTCACAGATCTTGCCCGTAATATCGGGATGAGGGCAATAAAAAATTCAGCAGCGAAAATTGCAGGTGAGATCATAACATTAATGAATCAGTGACCGGTGGATTTAAAAAAGATACATAGGGTATATTTTATTGGCATCGGAGGAATTGGAATGAGTGCCCTGGCCAGATATTTCCTGATGGGGGGATATGATATTGCCGGTTATGACCGAACGTCAACACCTCTAACCGGTGAGTTATCAAAAGAGGGGTGTCTCATCCATTATCAGGACGACCTGACATCGATTCCGGATGAATTTAAAAAGCCTGAATCACGGAATACAACATTGATCGTTGTTACCCCTGCCATACCACCTGACCATACCGAACTGACATACTTTAAAAGACAATCGTTTACCATACTGAAACGATCCGAACTGCTTGGATTGATCACCCGGTATGCAAAAGGTATTGCCATTGCCGGTACACACGGAAAAACTACGGTTTCTACAATGATTGCTCATATTTTAAAGCAATCGGAACTGGATTGTACTGCTTTCCTGGGCGGAATATCAAAAAATTATAACAGTAACCTGATTACCGGGAAAGGTGATCTTGTTGTCATGGAAGCGGATGAATATGACCGTTCATTCCTGCAGCTTTATCCATGGATCGCTGTCATCACATCCGTGGATGCAGATCACCTGGATATTTATGGAAATTATCAAAACCTGGAAGAGGCATTCCTCAAATTCGTAAATCAGGTGAGTGAAGAAGGTAGTATCCTGTTAAAAAAAGGAGTGAAGATCAGCAGGAAAATACCGGAAAGGATCACCACCTATAGTTACTCGCTTGAAACAGAAGCGGACTTCTATGCAGCAAATATCAGGAGAAGAGGTTATTACTATCTGTTTGATGCAGTAACCCCAAATTTCAGGATTGAAAATATCCACCTGGGCTACGCTGGGCTGCTGAATGTTGAAAATGCAATGGCGGCTATTGGGGTAGCATCACTCTTGAAAGTGCCGCCTGAAACAATCAAAAAAGCACTGCTTCATTTCTCCGGAGTGAAACGAAGATTCGATATCCAACTGTGCCATGAAGATCTGGTTTTTATTGATGATTATGCCCACCATCCGGAAGAAATAAAACGATGTATCATGGCGGTACGTGAACTGTTTCCGGGAAGAATGATAACCGGGATTTTTCAACCACACCTTTTTAGCAGAACGAGAGATTTTGCTGCTGAATTTGCCCGAAGCCTGGAACTTCTGGATCGATTGATCCTCCTGGAAATATATCCGGCAAGGGAAAGCCCGATGGAAGGGGTTAACGCTAAGCTGATTCTGGATCAAACGAACATGGTAAATAAATTGCTCTGCTCAAAAGCAGAGTTGATCCGGATCATTAAAAAGGAAAATGTTGATGTAGTGGTTACTATGGGTGCTGGAGATATCGATAAGCTGGTTGATCCAATACGGAAAATTTTGATGAAACGGGAAAAAGGGAAATAGATTGTTACGATGAAAAAACTGAAAAACATATTGATCGCTTTCGGTATGCTGTGTTACCTCATCGTGGTACTGGGATTAACGGGTGAAAATTCAAAAAGCAGGATCTGTAATAAAATCGATATCAACATCACCGACTCAATGGAAAATGGATTCATTACTTCAAAGGAGGTATTGGAACTGGTTCTTAAAAACAATGAAAAATTGTTAGGATACCCGATCGGTCTGATCAATTCGGAAAAAATGGAGACAACATTGAAACAGCATCCATCGATAAAAAGTGCCGAGGTCTTTGTCTGTGCCGACGGATCACTCAATATTGATATTGAACAACGTAAAGCAATATTACGGATCATTGATAATAACAAGGAAAGTTACTATCTCTCTGCCGATGGTTCAATAATTCCCTGGTCCGAGAGATTTCCCATGCGGGTACTGGTGGCTAACGGCTATATCACCGATAACTTCAATCATAACAGGGTGAACTATGTAACCCAGGCAGGGGAAGAAAACAGGACCAAAGGACTGTATGATATAGCAAAATACATCGATAACAACCCATTCTGGAAAGCACAAATTGAGCAAATTTATGTAAGCAGATCAGGAGAGCTTGAGTTGATACCACGAGTCGGACCCCATATCATACAATTCGGTAGTCCGGATGATGTGGAAAAGAAATTCCAAAAACTGCTTGCCTTTTACCAGCAGGGACTTAGCAGAACCGGCTGGAATAGATATGAAATCATAAACTTGAAATACGAGGGGCAAATCGTTTGCACCCTGCGGTAAAAAAAAATTCAAAATATTGAAGTAATAAGATAAAAACAGATCATTATGAATGCCAATGAACAATTCGTAGCTGCAATCGATATTGGAACAACAAAGATTGTATCCATTGTCGGACAAAAAAAGGAGAACGGTAAACTGGAAGTCCTTGGGTTGAGCAGGGCTCCTTCAAAAGGAGTCAAACGCGGAGTGGTCCTTAACATTGAAGAGACTGTTAATGCCATACAGAGTACGGTTGAGGATGTTCAGTTACGCTCGGGTATCATGTTTTCAAATGTGTATGTTGGCATCGCCGGTCAGCATATTAAAAGTGTAAGAAACCGGGGCTATATCAACAGGGATAGTCGTGATGAGGAGATCACAAAGGAAGATATTATTAAATTGATAGAAGATATGTATAAAATCCCAATCGATGTTGGAGAAGAGATTATCCATGTGTTGCCCCAGAATTTTATCGTCGATAATGAAACCGGTGTGAAGAATCCTGTAGGCATGTCGGGCCGTCGGCTGGAAGCCAATTTCCATATTGTGATTGGTCAGGTTGCCTCAGCAAAAAATATTGAAAAATGCGTGAACCGGGTTGGTCTGGAAATCAATGAACTGATCCTTGAACCACTGGCATCTTCAGAAGCGGTATTGACTGAAGATGAAAAGGAGGCCGGGGTCGCATTGGTTGATATCGGTGGGGGAACAACCGATGTCGCAGTCTATTACGATAGTATTGTCAGACATACTGCCGTCATCCCGTTTGGAGGAAACGTTGTAACCAAAGATATTAAAGAGGGTTGTGCTATACTGAACCGCCAGGCCGAATCCCTGAAGATACAATTTGGCTCAGCCCTCGGCGATATCGCCCCGGAAGATAAAGTGGTTACTATTCCCGGAATCAGTGGCAGGGATCCGAAAGAGATATCGTTTAAAAGCCTTGCCTATATCATCCAATCCAGAATGGAGGAGATTATCGATGCAGTTGCCTTTGAAATTGAAAATTCGGGATACTATGAAAAATTGTCCGGAGGTATTGTCCTGACCGGCGGAGGTGCATTATTACGCCACTTGCCTCAGCTGGTAAAATTCAAAACCGGAATGGATGTAAGAATTGGATTTCCCAATGAACACCTGACCGGTGAAGTGTCCGACGATATCAACCACCCCATGTACTCCACAAGCATTGGACTGGTCTTGAAGGGGTATGAATACCTGAGGAATAAATATGGACTGGAAGGGGAGCATGGGTCGGGTGAAAAGAAAGGGAAAAAAGAGAGGGGAGAGCCGCTGGAAGGAGGAAAGCTATTTGAAAGATGGAAAAAGACACTAACCGAAATATTTGCAGAAAACGACGCTAAAATGGATTGAAACTCATTTACCCGGATTCTGCAATATGAATGAACAACATAATGCCCATTCTGAATATGAAACCGTAAAACAGTATAACCATGGCAGAAGATTTAATGAATTTTGATCTACCGGTTGAACGATCCTCCATAATTAAAGTAATCGGAATAGGAGGAGGAGGAAGTAATGCAGTAAATCATATGTTTCAGCAGGGGATAAAAGATGTAAATTTTGTGGTCTGTAATACCGATGCCCAGGCCCTGAATAATAGCCCTGTACCGTTGAAAATACAGATTGGGGAAGCGATAACTGAAGGTAGAGGTGCCGGCAATAAACCCGAAATTGGCAGACAGGCTGCCGTGGAAAACCTGGATGACATTATGGAAGCCATTTCCAGTAACACCAAAATGGTCTTCTTAACGGCAGGAATGGGAGGAGGTACCGGCACCGGAGCTGCCCCCGTAATTGCTGAAGCTACCAAAGAAGCAGGTATCCTTACAGTGGCTATTGTTACTATTCCTTTTCGGTTTGAAGGACAACAGAGAATTAACCAGGCCATTGATGGAATTAATGAGCTGAAAGAACGTGTCGATTCACTCCTGGTGATCAACAATGAAAAACTCAGGGAGATCCACGGAGACCTGAAACTCTCCGAAGCATTTTCAAAAGCAGACAATATATTGACGATCGCAGCAAAAGGAATTGCCGAAATCATAACGGTCCATGGATACGTTAATGTTGATTTTGCAGACGTTGAGACCGTAATGTATAACTCGGGCGTCGCAATTATGGGATCCGGAACCGCCGAAGGAGAAAACCGTGCAATATGTGCTATTGAAGAAGCACTGAATTCTCCATTGCTTAACTCAAACGATATTACAGGAGCGAAAAGCATCCTGTTGCATATAACATCCGGTGAAAATGAAATCAGCATGGATGAAGTGGGGGAAATTACAGATTATGTAAATGGGGTAGCCGCGGATGAGGCATTGATCATCTGGGGAACAAGCCTCGATAATACCCCCGGAAATACAATCTGTGTGACCATCATTGCAACAGGTTTTGAACCACATAGCATTCCCGAACTTTATGCCCGCCGGAAAACAAAGGATTTTGTACCCCTTAAGGAGAATAGTAAAACCAATGTTAGGGATGAATCGCAGAAAACTATTGATTTTGATTTGACCTACACGGATGAAGATGCTGAATTAAAGAAAGAGAATCGGAAAAGTAGCAGAAGTAACGCTGAAGAGATGGAGGAACAATCCACCAGAAGAATACAGCAGTTAAAAAGTTCACACAACCTGTTAAAAGAGAAAGGGCTGAAATTAAAGGAAGTAGAAGACAATATCGATGAGCTTGAGGATGAACCAGCTTATGTCAGGAAAAATATCAGGGTCCGGGATACTGAACATTCATCGAAATCGAAAGTCTCAAAATATTCTTTGAGTGATGAAGAAGAAGACAAAGAGACCAGATTAAGATCTGATAATGCCTATCTTCACGATAACGTGGATTAAAAAGCGTATCCTGCAGGTACAAAATGGTACCTCTAACTATGCGTGCATTCGATATACGATTGTAAATCCCTAATAAAACTTTGACCGGCTGTCAACAATATTAGCAGCCTTTTTCAGGGCTTCAAATACCTCATAATTTGCCCTGACCCTGAAACTGGAAGCTAATCTTAAACGCATGTTTTCAAGGTTATTACTCTCCGTCTCTTCAATCTCTTTTACCTCAAGAACATATACCCCATTCGTTCCCTTGATCGGTTCCGAAACAGTGTTCGGGGGAAGATTTACTGCTGTAGCAATAACAGCGGGTTCAATCCCTGCACCAGGAATTGAAAACGAGTTAAATGTTATGTCATTGGCTTCTGCAATATCAAGGTTCATGGTCGATGCAAGCTCTTCCAGGGATTCAACACCCGAAAGATTCGAACGGAACTCCTGAGCAATCATTTCAGCCTTTTTTTCTTTCCTGACATTTAATTCAACATCAGCACGAACCTGGCTGAAAGGAGCAATACCTTCTTTCTTAACCTCTGTAACATAAGCAACAATGAATTTATCTCCCAGTTCAAAAATAGCCTGCTCGTTGAAATCGAGAACAATCTCCCCTGGATCGGTTTCAAAAATAGCCCGTATCAAAGGACGTGGTGATTCAAGACCCGGTATGACTTTATCATCCCGTTTAATGTTGTTTGCTATTCTTTTTTCTAACTGCTCTTCAATGATTGATTGATTGAAGTCTTCGTAGGAATAGGATGATCCTGCAAATCTGCTGGCTTCAGCATAAACATTCTGGTAAGTGGTTGTGCTGGGTTCAATTTTACGCTCAATCGTACCGATCTTATACTTCGTAACGGAAGGACCCTGTTCAAGGATCTCAATGATATGAAATCCATACTGAGTTTCTACAACGGTAATATCACCCGGTTTGCTTTCGAAGCAGGCATCGTTGAAAGGTTGTATCATAAGTCCTTCCCTGAACCAGCCCAGATCGCCATTCAACTGTGCTGATCCCTGATCATCAGAATTCAGCATAGCCAGTAATCCAAAATCCGTCCCCTTCTCAATAAGATTTTTCAAGCTGTCTGCTTTCTGCTTTGCCTCTTCATAAGGAAAATTCTGATTTGGAGTAATTAAAATATGACGCGCATGTACAGAATCGGGACGTGTGTTTATCTCAATTAATTTCGAAATCTTGTATGTTTCATTTTCAAAGTAGGGTCCGTA
>Ga0315534_1000109_pt1 | contig 46279 bp, 56 predicted proteins | sample SalMarSW160240MG_FD_203094 | JGI IMG/M metagenome (GOLD analysis project Ga0315534, IMG submission 203094) | Salt marsh sediment microbial communities from the Plum Island Ecosystem LTER, Massachusetts, United States - Salt Marsh Sediment SW1602-40 ... | reverse complement strand
TGCACCGATTGCGATGGAAGACGGACTGCGGTTTGCGATCCGTGAAGGTGGTCGCACGGTTGGCGCCGGCGTCGTCACCAAGATCATCGAATAACGGGATCTTAGAAGTAGCTCTGTCTCAGGAGTCAGATACTATATATACGGGTCACAGGCGGGGTATCGATAGGCCAGTAGCTCAATTGGCAGAGCGGCGGTCTCCAAAACCGCAGGTTGGGGGTTCGATTCCCTCCTGGCCTGCCACCTAGTGGATCGGGCTTACAGAGCAGCATCTTAATATGGACAAGTTCAAGTTTTTTATTGCGGCGCTGATTATCGCGGCGGCAATCGGCGGATTTTACTATTACGGCGATCAATTACTCCTGTTTCGTGTCCTTGGCCTGCTGGTCGCGATTGGCATCGCGACCGGCATTATATTGCAGACCACGGCAGGACACCGGGCATGGGAATTTATCGGCGAGGCACGGACGGAAGTCCGCAAGGTCGTATGGCCGACCCGCAAGGAAACCATACAGACAACTCTGGTTGTGCTGGCGATGGTGGTGGTGGTGGCTATATTGTTGTGGATATTTGACATGATATTGGCATGGGCGGTCAGGTTTCTGACCGGCCAGGGGGGTTGATCGTAAATGGCGAAACGTTGGTATGTGGTGCATGTCTACTCTGGATATGAACAGACGGCGGTCCGCTCCCTCAAGGAACGGATCCGTCTAAGCGGCATGGAAGACAAGTTTGGTGAAATCCTGGTTCCCACAGAGGAAGTCGTCGAAATGCGTGCCGGGCAAAAACGCAAGAGTGACCGAAAATTTTTTCCGGGTTATGTACTGGTGCAGATGGAGATGGATGATCAAACCTGGCACCTGGTGAAGGAAGTCCCGAAAGTCATGGGGTTTATCGGCGGTACCAGCGACCGTCCGGCGCCGATATCGGACAAGGAGGCGGAACATATCATGGAGCGGATCAAGGAGGGTGTTGAAAAACCCCGGCCGAAGGTATTGTTCGAGCCCGGCGAGGTGGTACGGGTCAATGAAGGACCATTCGCCGATTTCAATGGCGTAGTCGAGGAAGTAAATTACGAAAAAAGCCGGGTGCGGGTATCGGTACTGATATTCGGCCGTTCCACACCGGTTGAACTGGAGTTTGGGCAGGTAGAAAAGAGTTAGATCCCGTATATTCCGGTATTTTCCGGAATATTATGCCGTGATCACTTGATAACTGTTTAATCCTGTGCAAATAAAGTATAAGGTAGTTGTAATCGGGGAGCCGTGAGGCGTTTGAACCCAAGAGGAAGACAAGTATGGCCAAGAAAGTAGAAGCATATATCAAGCTTCAAGTACCCGCTGGTCAGGCAAATCCCAGCCCTCCAGTCGGTCCCGCGCTGGGACAGCATGGCGTCAATATCATGGAGTTCTGCAAGACCTTCAATGCCCAGACACAGGGTATGGAGCAGGGTTTGCCGATACCCGTGGTAATCACCGTCTACAGCGACCGCAGCTTTACCTTTATCACCAAAACACCGCCTGCGTCGGTGCTGCTGAAAAAGGCAGCCGGCATAAAATCCGGCAGTGGCACTCCCAACAACAACAAAGTAGGGAAGGTAAACCGCAAACAACTGGAAGAAATCGCGACGACCAAGATGCCTGATTTGACGGCTGCGGACATGAATGCAGCAGTACGTACGATTGCCGGTAGTGCTCGCAGCATGGGTATTGAGACGGAAGGGGTTGAATAATGGCACGACTGACAAAACGTATGCGTCTTATACGGGAAAAGATCGAGCCGGGCAGACAATATTCCATTGACGATGCCCTGGGGTTGCTCAAGCAACTTTCCTCGGTGAAATTCGACGAGGCCGTGGATGTATCCGTCAACCTCGGTATCGATTCGCGCAAATCGGACCAGGTCGTACGAGGGTCTACCGTGATGCCGCACGGCACGGGAAAGTCCGTACGGGTTGCGGTATTCGCCGAGGGCGACAAGGCCGAGGCCGCAAAGGCGGCGGGTGCCGACATCGTCGGCTTTCAGGATCTGGCCGATTCGATCAAGGCAGGCAATATGGATTTCAATGTCGTTATAGCAACCCCCGAATCGATGCGTATCGTGGGTCAGCTTGGCCAGATCCTTGGTCCGCGCGGTCTGATGCCTAATCCCAAGGTCGGAACGGTGACGGCGGATGTTGCGACAGCGGTAAAAAACGCAAAGGCCGGCCAGGTACGTTATCGTGCCGACAAGGGTGGAATCATCCATTGTACGATCGGCAAGGTCAGCTTCGAGACAGGTGCGCTGCGCGAGAATTTGCAGACACTGTTAAATGACCTGATGAAGTCCAAACCGAGTACCGCCAAGGGCGTATATATGAAAAAGATCACGGTCTCCAGCACCATGGGGCCAGGGGTCATGGTTGACCAGTCATCATTGGCTACATGATTTTTTAAACCTCTGGTCAAATCAGAGGTCTATGATAATGAGCGCCGGGGCCCGGCAGATGCGTAAAAGGTCCTGGCAAAGACTTTGGGATCTGCTGCCAAACACCATCGTGTTTAGCAGCGGGGACGTCAAAGACCGTAGGCGCGTTGCTTAGCTTAATCGGACAGCATCATGTCCGGCCTACGCAGACGGTGAGCCCGAGACAGGATTACCTGACGACGGTTGCCGTAAGGCGGATGCGTCTATCGCATCCAGGCATTGTTGAGGGTGACTACATATTTCCGCCATGCCGTGGTGGGCTATCAGGATCCCGTAAACAGGAGGTAAGCGTTTGTTAACTGTAGAAGACAAGAAGGCGATAGTTGCCGAAGTGACGAGCAATGCAATGATTGCACAGTCGGCGATCGCTGCGGACTACAGCGGTCTGTCGGTCGATGCGATGACCAGACTCAGATCCAATGCCCGCCAGGCGGGCGTTTATCTGAGAGTTATCAAGAATACACTGGCCAGACGCGCGGTGGAGGATACCGAGTTTGCATGTATTCGCGATTCGTTGACCGGCCCGTTGATCTACGCATTTTCGCCCGATGAACCGGCCGCAGCTGCCAGGGTGCTGAATGACTTTGCCAAGGACAACGAGCAACTGGTTGTAAAGGTCGTTGCACTGCGAGGCAAACTTCTCAGTCCCGGTGACATCAAGAAGCTTGCATCGATGCCCACCAGGGATGTGGCAATCAGTCAGTTGATGGCGGTAATGAAGGCGCCGGTTGAAAAGCTGGCGAGGACATTGGCCGAACCCAACAACAAGCTGGCACGCACCATTGCCGCCATACGTGATCAGAAACAGGCAGCGTGACGAGGATTGCGTTCAATCCCCCTAACCTGAACAAATAATATACATATATAGGAGTTATTTTCATGGCCGTAAGTACAGAAGAGATTCTTGAAACCATTTCCAGCATGACCGTCATCGAGGTCGTGGACCTGATATCCGCAATGGAGGAAAAATTCGGTGTATCGGCAGCCGCTCCTGTAGCGGCCGTCGCTGCTCCTGCAGCCGGTGGTGGTGAAGCCGCGGCAGCCGAGGAGAAAACCGAGTTCAACGTGGAGATGACCAGTTTTGGTGATAACAAGGTCGGGGTCATCAAGGCGATCCGTGCCATCACCTCGCTTGGCCTGAAGGAAGCCAAGGACATGGTCGAAGGTGCGCCGTCCGTCGTCAAGGAGGGTGTATCCAAGGAAGACGCCGAAGCCATTAAGAAACAGCTGGAGGAAGCGGGCGCATCCGTTACCCTCAAATAAGCGAAATCCGGCTTGTTTAGGATTAGTTTTGCACAGTTCAGGGGTGCCTTGCCGGCGGATTCAATCCGCCGACGGTGCCTTATTGTCATTTGATCTGTTGCAACAGTTTCAGTTATCGAATGGTTGACCTGTGGCCAGGTCAACCGGTTTTTATCAACATTTGAGGTATCCCGATGGCATACTCCTTTACTGAGAAAAAGTGTATTCGCAAGGATTTTGGCAAGCAGACCAATATCCTCAATGTGCCGTATTTACTGGCGACACAACTGGAGTCCTATGAGCAGTTCCTCCAAACCGGCGTTACACCCGGGAATCGCAAGGACTCGGGACTGCAGGCGGCATTCAAATCGGTATTCCCGATAACCAGCTATTCCGGTAACGCTACGCTGGAGTATGTCAGTTACGAGCTGGGTGTCCCCGTATTCGAAGTAAAGGAATGCCAGTTACGTGGTGTTACCTATGCCGCCCCTCTCAAGGTCAAGGTGAGGCTGGTCATATATGACAAGGATGCCCCTGCAGATACCCAGGTGGTCAAGGATATCAAGGAACAGGACGTGTACATGGGCGAGATTCCGCTCATGACTCGAAACGGGACATTCGTTATAAACGGTACCGAGCGCGTTGTAGTGTCACAGTTGCATCGTTCGCCCGGGGTGTTTTTTGACCATGACAAAGGCAAGACCCATTCATCGGGCAAGGTGCTGTTCTCGGCCAGGGTGATCCCGTACCGGGGCTCATGGCTGGATTTTGAATTCGATCCCATGGATTGCGTGTTTGTACGTATTGACCGGCGACGTAAATTACCGGTTACGGTATTATTGCGCGCCCTGGGCCTGACGAATGAACAGATACTCGATCTGTTTTTCGAAACCAACGACTTTGTGGTTACCAAAAACGAACTGAAGATGGCGCTGGTGCCCGACAGGCTGCGTGGCGAGACACTGTCCTATGACATCGTTACCCCGAAGAAAAAGGTGATCGTCGAGGCGGGCCGCCGTATCACCGCGCGCCATATCCGTGAACTGGAAAAATCAGGGCTCAAATCCGTCATCGTGCCGCATGATTACCTGATTGGCAAAACTATCGCCAATGACATCATCGACCAGAATACGGGCGAGGTGATCGCCGATGCCAACAGCGAGATCACCACGGATATGCTTGAGCAATTGCTGGCCGCAGGTGTCAAGGAGATCAAGACGCTTTATACCAATGACCTCGATCATGGGCCTTATATTTCCGATACCCTGCGTGTCGACCAGACCCGTACACGTCTGGAAGCCCTGGTTGAAATCTACCGCATGATGAGACCTGGCGAACCGCCGACCAAGGAAGCGGCGGAGATGTTGTTCCAGAACCTGTTCTTTAACCCCGATCGTTACGACCTGTCACCGGTCGGCCGCATGAAATTCAACCGCCGTGTCGGTCGCAAGGATGTCACTGCGGGCGGTGGTGTACTGACCCAGGATGATATCGTTGAGGCCCTCAAGGTATTGCTGGAGATCAAGAACGGGCGTGGCCAGGTGGATGACATCGATCACTTGGGTAACAGGCGTATCCGTTGCGTCGGCGAGATGGTAGAAAACCAGTTTCGTGTTGGCCTGGTGCGCGTCGAACGCGCTGTCAGGGAACGCCTGACACTGGCAGAATCCGAGGCGCTGATGCCGCAGGAGATGATCAACGCCAAACCGGTGACTGCTGTCATCAAGGAATTTTTCGGCTCCAGCCAGTTATCGCAGTTCATGGACCAGAACAACCCGTTGTCAGAGGTGACCCACAAGCGCCGTGTGTCGGCACTTGGGCCCGGTGGTCTCACCCGCGAACGCGCCGGATTCGAGGTCCGTGACGTACATCCCACGCATTATGGCCGTGTGTGCCCGATTGAAACGCCGGAAGGTCCGAATATCGGTCTGATCAATTCGCTGGCGGTCTATGCCCGCACCAATGAATACGGATTTCTCGAGACACCTTATCGCAAGGTGGAGAACCGCAAGGCCACCAACAAGATCGAATTCCTGTCAGCAATCGAGGAAGGGCAGTATGTCATCGCCCAGGCCAATGCCACCCTCGACGAGAATAACCACTTGGCGGATGAGCTGGTCTCATGCCGTCATCAGAATGAATTCACGCTGTCAACACCTGATCGGGTGGACTTTATGGACGTATCTCCGAAGCAGATTGTCTCCGTTGCAGCGTCTCTGATTCCGTTTCTTGAACATGATGATGCCAATCGCGCATTGATGGGTTCGAATATGCAACGTCAGGCGGTACCAGCAATACAGGCCGAAAAACCGCTGGTCGGAACCGGGATGGAGAAGACTGTGGCGATTGATTCCGGAGTCACCGTGATCGCATCCCGCGGCGGGACGGTGGATTCAGTCGATGCAGGCCGTATCGTTGTGCGCGTCAATGATGACGAGACGCTGGCCGGAGAACCGGGCGTCGATATCTATAACCTGACCAAATATACACGCTCCAACCAGAATACCTGTATCAACCAGAAACCGCTGGTCAAGCCGGGTGATGTGATATCCAGGGGCGACGTACTGGCAGACGGTTCTTCCACGGAGATGGGTGAATTGGCGCTGGGACAAAACATGCTGGTGGCCTTCATGCCCTGGAACGGCTATAACTTCGAGGATTCAATATTGATCTCGGAGCGTGTCGTCCAGGAGGACCGCTATACGTCGATCCATATCGAGGAACTGACCTGTGTCGCGCGCGATACCAAGCTGGGTTCCGAAGAGATCACCTGTGATATCCCCAACGTCGGCGAGAGTGCGCTGGCAAAGCTGGATGAGTCCGGCATCGTTTACATCGGTGCAGAAGTCGGCCCCGGCGATATCCTGGTTGGCAAGGTTACACCCAAGGGTGAGACACAACTGACGCCGGAAGAGAAACTATTGCGTGCCATCTTTGGCGAAAAGGCATCGGACGTGAAGGATACTTCATCAAGGGTGCCGTCGGGTATGAACGGTACAGTGATCGATGTAAGGGTATTTACGCGTGACGGCGTCGAGAAGGACAAACGTGCGCTGGAGATCGAAAAGGCGGAACTTGACCGTATCAAGAAGGATCTCAATGACGAACAACGTATCTTTGAGGATGACATCTATCTGCGCGTTGAAAGATTGCTGACCGCCAAGGTGGCAAGTGGCGGCCCGAAAAAACTCAAGGCGGATACCAAGATCACCAAGTCCTATCTGGAAGAAGTGCCGCGTGACAAGTGGTTCGAGATCCGTCTGAAAAACGAGGAAGCCAATAAACAGCTTGAGCAACTCAACAATCAGCTCAAGCAGCAGCGCAAGGACTACGACCTCAAGCTGGAGGAAAAGCGTAACAGGCTGACCGCGGGTGACGATCTGGCACCCGGCGTGTTGAAGATGGTCAAGGTCTATCTGGCGGTCAAACGCAGAACCCAGCCGGGTGACAAGATGGCCGGACGTCACGGCAACAAGGGCGTGATTTCCATGATCGTGCCGGTTGAAGACATGCCCTACATGGATGATGGTACACCGATCGACATCGTGCTCAACCCACTGGGGGTACCGTCACGTATGAACGTCGGCCAGGTGCTCGAAACCCATCTAGGATGGGCCGCCAAGGGACTGGGCCGCAAGATCGGCAATATGCTCGAGAGTCAGCAGAAACTTGCGGATATCCGCAAGTTTCTCGGTAGTGTCTATAATGCCAGCGGCAAGAAGGAAGATCTCTCTTCGCTGGGCGATGATGAATTCGTCGAGTTGTCCGGTAATCTCAGGGCTGGCGTGCCCATGGCAACCCCGGTCTTCGACGGTGCAACCGAAAGTGAAATCAAGCACATGTTGGAGCTGGCGGAACTACCGGTCAATGGTCAGACCACCTTGTACGACGGGCGCACGGGTGATGCCTTCGATCGGCCCGTGACGGTAGGTTATATGTACATGCTGAAGCTGAACCATCTGGTGGATGACAAGATGCATGCCCGCTCCACCGGTCCTTACAGCCTGGTGACCCAGCAACCGCTGGGAGGCAAGGCACAGTTCGGCGGACAGCGTTTCGGAGAGATGGAAGTATGGGCGCTGGAGGCCTATGGCGCCGCCTACACATTGCAGGAGATGCTCACCGTCAAATCCGACGATGTCAACGGCCGTACCAAGATGTACAAGAACATCGTCGATGGTGATCATCGGATGGATGCGAGCATGCCGGAATCCTTCAATGTCTTGACCAAAGAGATCAAGGCACTGGGTATCGATATTGAACTCGAATAGAAAGTGGTTGTTCGTGTCGGTATCAAACAGGAATCTGAAGACTCACAAGAGCAGGAGATATAACGTTGAAAGACTTACTTAACTTGTTGAAGCAGCAAGGACAGGTCGAAGAGTTCGATAATATTCGTATTGGGTTATCATCACCTGAAAAGATTCGATCCTGGTCATATGGCGAGGTGAAAAAGCCGGAGACCATCAATTACCGTACCTTCAAGCCCGAGCGCGATGGATTGTTCTGCGCCAAGATCTTCGGACCGGTTAAGGACTTCGAATGTCTGTGCGGCAAGTACAAGCGTCTCAAACATCGCGGTGTCATTTGCGAAAAATGCGGTGTCGAGGTCACGGTTACCAAGGTCAGGCGCGAGCGCATGGGCCATATCGAATTGGCCAGCCCGGTCGCACACATCTGGTTTCTTAAGTCCCTGCCTTCCCGTATGGGACTGTTGCTCGATATGACACTGCGTGATATCGAGCGGGTGCTTTATTTCGAGGCCTTTGTGGTGATCGATCCGGGCATGACCCAGCTCGAGCGTGGACAGTTGCTGACCGACGAGGCCTATCTCGATGCAATCGAGGAATACGGCGATGAATTTGATGCCCGCATGGGCGCTGAGGCCGTATATGAGTTGTTGCGCTCATTGGACATTCAGGCCGAGGTGGTCAAGCTGCGCGAAGAGATCTCCGCAGCCGGGTCGGAAACGAAGATCAAGAAATTCAGCAAACGTCTCAAGCTGATGGAGGCATTTCTCGGTTCCGGTAATCGCCCCGAATGGATGGTGATGACCGTGTTGCCGGTGCTGCCGCCCGAGTTGCGTCCATTGGTACCGCTTGACGGTGGTCGATTCGCAACGTCCGATCTTAATGATCTGTATCGCCGGGTCATCAACCGTAACAATCGCCTCAAGCGCCTGCTGGATCTGAATGCGCCCGACATCATCGTGCGCAACGAAAAGCGTATGCTGCAGGAGTCGGTCGATGCCCTGTTGGACAACGGCCGTCGCGGCAAGGCAATCACCGGTACCAGCCGCAGGCCGCTGAAATCGCTGGCCGATATGATCAAGGGCAAGCAGGGCAGGTTTCGTCAGAACCTGCTCGGCAAGCGTGTCGACTATTCCGGCCGCTCGGTTATTGTGGTGGGCCCGACCCTCAAGTTGCATCAATGTGGTCTGCCGAAGAAGATGGCGCTGGAACTTTTCAAGCCGTTTATCTTCAGCAAAATCGAGCGCCGCGGCCTGGCGACGACCATCAAGGCGGCCAAGAAGATGGTGGAACGCGAAGGTCCGGAGGTATGGGATATCCTCGAAGAGGTGATCCGCGAACATCCGGTGTTGTTGAATCGTGCCCCGACCCTGCACCGGCTTGGCATCCAGGCTTTCGAGCCCATACTGATCGAGGGCAAGGCCATCCAGCTGCATCCGCTTGTCTGCACAGCATTCAATGCCGACTTCGATGGTGACCAGATGGCGGTACACGTGCCGTTGTCGCTAGAGGCGCAACTCGAGGCGCGTTCCCTGATGATGTCTACCAATAACATCCTGTCACCGGCCAACGGTGAACCGATCATTGTGCCTTCCCAGGATGTGGTGCTCGGTCTTTACTATATGACGCGTGAGATGGTGAACGTACGCGGTGAAGGGATGGCGTTTGCCAATGTTGCCGAGGTCCATCGTGCCTACGAAAACAAACAACTGGATATTCATGCCAGGATCAAGGTGCGAATTCGTGAGGTCACGTTCGATGAAGACGGTAACAGGCAGGAACAAATCAGGCGTGTGGAAACCACTGCGGGCCGCGCACTGCTATTTGAGATCGTCCCCGACGGTATGTCTTTCGATCTTGTCAATCACGATCTCAACAAGAAGGCGATATCCAGTCTGATCAATCTCTGTTATCGCCAGGTTGGCCTGAAGGATACGGTGATCTTTGCCGACCAACTGATGTATACAGGTTTCGACTATGCTACGCGTGCGGGCATCTCGATCGGTGTCAACGACATGGTCATACCGGATCAGAAACCGTCGATCATCGGCAAGGCCGAACAGGAGGTCAAAGACATCGAAAACCAGTATGTATCGGGCCTGGTGACCAATGGCGAACGTTACAACAAGGTGGTCGATATCTGGTCACATACGAATGATCAGGTAGCCAAGGCGATGATGGAGAAACTCGGTACTGATATCGTCATTGATGCCGAAGGCAACGAAGTCAAACAGCCCTCCTTTAATTCCATCTACATCATGGCAGATTCAGGGGCACGTGGTAGTGCCGCACAGATTCGCCAGTTGGCGGGTATGCGTGGGCTGATGGCCAAGCCGGACGGCTCGATCATCGAAACTCCGATTACCGCCAACTTCAGAGAGGGACTCGATGTATTGCAATACTTCATATCGACACACGGTGCCCGCAAGGGTCTGGCGGATACAGCCCTGAAGACCGCCAACTCGGGTTATCTTACCAGGCGCCTGGTTGACGTGGCGCAGGATCTGGTGGTGACCGAGCAGGACTGCGGTACGACCAACGGTCTCACCATGACGCCCCTGATCGAGGGCGGTGACGTGGTCGAGCCCTTGCATGAACGCGTTCTCGGGCGTGTCGTTGCGACCGATGTGCATGTCTCCGGTCCCGACAGCGAGGTGTTGGCGCCAGCGGGTACCTTTCTTGATGAACAATGGGTCGAAAAACTCGAGGACAACGGTATCGATCAGATCAAGGTGCGTTCGCCGATTACCTGTGAAAACCGCTACGGTATCTGTTCGAAGTGTTACGGCCGGGATCTGGCGCGCGGACACAGGGTAAACATCGGCGAGGCGATCGGCGTCATCGCGGCGCAATCGATCGGTGAGCCCGGCACGCAGCTTACCATGCGTACCTTCCACATTGGAGGCGCCGCATCGCGCGCCGCCGCGGTCAACAGCGTCCAGACAAAGTCACGCGGCAAGGCCAGACTGCACAATATCAAGCTGGTGCAGCATGCCAAGGGACACAACGTTGCAGTATCCCGCTCGGGCGAGTTGACCGTGCTCGATGAAACAGGGCGTGAACGTGAGCGGTACAAGATTCCCTACGGTGCCGTGATCACTGTTAACGACGGTGACGAGGTCCAGATCGGCCAGGTGCTGGCCAACTGGGATCCGCACACCCATCCGGTTGTAACGGAAGTGGCCGGCTACGTGAACTTTTCCGATTTTATAGATGGTGTGACCGTGCAACGTCAAACGGACGAGGTCACTGGCTTGTCGAGCATGGTGGTCACAGATCCCAAGACTCGTGGTTTCGGTGCCAAGGATCTGCGCCCGATGGTGAAGATCGTCGACAAGAAGGGTAAGGAGCTGTGCTTTGCCGACACCGACATCCCTGCAGTTTACTTCCTGCCGGCCGGCGCCATCATCAGTCTCGAGGATAATTCGGAAGTCAACGTAGGTGATGTCATCGCCCGTATCCCGCAGGAATCCTCCAAGACACGTGATATCACCGGCGGTCTGCCGCGGGTAGCCGACCTGTTCGAGGCGCGCAAACCCAAGGATCCGGCTATCCTGGCCGAGATCTCCGGCACCATCGGTTTTGGCAAGGACACCAAGGGCAAGCAGCGACTGCTTATTGCCGGCAAGGATGGCGAGCGCTACGAGACGCTGATTCCCAAATGGCGCCATGTGACCGTGTTCGAGGGTGAACATGTTGAGAAAGGTGAGGTGATTGCTGACGGTTCGATGGCGCCTCACGATATCCTGCGCCTGCTCGGCGTCGAGGCACTGGCTGCATACATCGGCAAGGAAGTTCAGGATGTTTACCGGCTGCAGGGCGTAAAGATCAATGACAAGCATATCGAGGTAATCGTCAGACAGATGCTGCGCAAGGTCGAGATCATCGAGCCGGGTGACTCTGCATTCCTCAAGGGTGAGCAGGTCGAACAGGCCGTGCTGCTCGAGGAGAACGAGCGTCTGCTGGCCGAAGGCAAGACCCCCGCCCAATTTGAACATGTGTTGTTGGGTATCACCAAGGCATCGTTGGCAACGGAGTCATTTATTTCCGCCGCCTCGTTCCAGGAGACCACTCGCGTCTTGACCGAGGCCGCCGTCAGCGGCAAGGTCGATAACCTGCGCGGACTCAAGGAGAACGTCATTGTCGGCCGCCTGATACCGGCGGGAACCGGTATGGCCTATCACGCCGAGCGTCGTCGCACACAGACGAAGGAAGAAGAAGCGGCTGTTGAAAAATCGATGACCTCGAGCGAGGTCGAAGAGGCACTGCGTGAAGCCTTGAACGTCTCCGAGTAGTTGTCTATTCTTGCCTGTTCCAGGCAGAGAAGATCGGCGGTGGGTCATATCCCTGAGTGGATATACCCGCCGTTTGGTTATGATCCGGGGTTTATGCCGGGAGTATTACATGGTATCGATCACGGTATTGCAAACGACTGCCGTGGCGGGATGTCGGCGATCTGATGTGACTTTATGACTTGAATATCTTGACAGTCGCTTGATAACTCCATAGAATTTTGCGGCTTTGCAGGGACAAATAAAATCCCTGCTCAATCATTCAGATGCGCTAAGCGTTCAATCGTTAGTCACTGACTTTTCTCGCGAGAGTTCAGCCTAACTGGTTGAACGCTTTAATTTATTTTGGGCTGGCAGGAAATTATATGGCAACGACAAATCAATTGGTACGCAAACCCCGGGGACGGAAAAAGGCCAAGAGCGCTGTTCCGGCACTCGAAGGTTGTCCGCAAAAACGCGGGGTTTGTACACGTGTCTACACAACCACGCCCAAAAAACCGAATTCCGCCCTGCGCAAAGTGGCGCGTGTACGTCTTACCAACGCAATGGAGGTGACGACCTATATCGGTGGAGAGGGGCACAATCTCCAGGAGCACTCAGTCGTCCTGATTCGCGGCGGCAGGGTAAAAGACCTGCCGGGCGTGCGTTATCACACGGTGCGCGGCAGTCTCGATACCTCGGGTGTGGACGGGCGTCGGCAAGGTCGTTCCAAATACGGCGCCAAGCGTCCAAAAGTATGATCCAAGTACTTTGATTTATATATGAAAGTTAGCGAGATAGCACAGTACAATGCCAAGACGTAGAGTAGCCGCAAAACGAGAGATTCTGCCCGATCCGAAATACGGTGACCGGACACTGGCCAAGTTCGTCAATATTTTGATGAAAAACGGCAAGAAGTCCATTGCCGAGAAGATTGTCTACGGCGCCCTTGACCAGATCGGTAAGAAGGGCGGCAATGAGGAATTGCTCGAGGTATTCAATAAGGCGCTGGAAAATATCCGCCCGGTCGTCGAGGTGAAGTCCCGCCGCGTGGGCGGCGCGACCTATCAAGTGCCGGTCGAAGTGCGGGCAAACCGCGGCACGACCCTGGCGATGCGCTGGCTGGTGGATGCCGCGCGCAACCGCAATGAGAAATCCATGGGCCTCAGACTGGCTGCAGAGATCAGTGACGCCTATGAGAATCGCGGTACAGCCGTGAAAAAACGCGAGGACACGCATCGCATGGCGGAGGCCAACAAGGCATTTTCACATTACCGCTGGTAATGTTCGTTATTAAATTTGAATGAGTCAGTATCAAGGATTTAAAAGTGGCACGTAAAACTCCTATCGATCATTATCGCAATATCGGCATCATGGCCCATATCGATGCCGGCAAGACGACCACAACCGAACGCATTCTTTACTATACGGGTATATCACACAAGATCGGTGAGGTGCACGACGGTGCCGCTGTGATGGACTGGATGGAACAGGAGCAGGAGCGTGGCATCACGATCACATCCGCGGCGACCACCTGTTTTTGGGACGGCATGGAAAAGCAGTTCCCCCAGTACCGTATCAACATCATCGATACCCCCGGACACGTCGATTTCACCATCGAGGTAGAACGCTCATTAAGGGTGCTCGACGGTGCCTGCGCGGTGTTCTGCGCCGTCGGCGGGGTGGAGCCGCAATCGGAGACGGTTTGGCGCCAAGCCAACAAGTACCATGTGCCGCGTCTGGCGTTTGTCAACAAGATGGACCGGGCCGGCGCGAACTTCCTGCGCGTTGTCGATCAGATCAAAACCCGTCTGGGTGCAAATCCGGTACCCTTGCAGCTTCCCATCGGTGCGGAGGAGAACTTCGAAGGAGTCATTGACCTTGTCAAGATGAAGGCGATCTACTGGGACGATGCCACCATGGGTATGAAATTCGAAGAACGTGATATCCCGGCGGATATGCAGGCGGCGTGCAACGAGTGGCATGAAAAGCTGGTCGAGTCCGCCGCCGAGGCCAATGAGGAATTGATGGAAAAATACCTGGAAAGCAGTGAATTATCCCAGGACGAGATCCGGGCCGGTATCCGCGCACGCACCATCAGCAACGAGATCGTTCCCGTGCTGTGCGGTTCGGCCTTCAAGAACAAGGGCGTACAGGCCATGCTGGACGCCGTGATCTACTATATGCCGTCACCAACGGAAGTCCTGGCAATCAAGGGCCATCTGGATGACGCTGAAGGTACCGAGGCATTGCGCCACTCATCCGATGACGAGCCGTTTGCTGCACTGGCATTCAAGATTGCAACCGATCCCTATGTCGGCACGCTGACATTCTTCCGGGTCTATTCCGGCGTGATCAATTCCGGTGATTCGGTCTATAACCCCGTCAAGACCAAGAAAGAACGCGTCGGGCGTATCGTACAGATGCACTCCAACAGCCGTGAAGAGATCAAGGAGGTGCGCGCGGGTGACATCGCCGCTGCGGTGGGTCTCAAGGATGTTACCACCGGAGACACCCTGTGCGATCCCAATAATATCATCACGCTGGAACGTATGGAGTTCCCGGAGCCGGTGATCTCCGTCGCCGTCGAGCCCAGGACCAAGGCCGATCAGCAGAAGATGGGTGTTGCACTGGGTAAGCTCGCGGCCGAGGATCCATCGTTCCGTGTCCACACGGATGAAGAGTCCGGTCAGACCATCATATCCGGAATGGGTGAACTTCACCTCGAGATCATCGTCGATCGCATGAAACGGGAATTCAACGTCGAGGCCAATGTCGGTGCGCCACAAGTTGCCTACCGGGAAGCGATTCGCAAGACGATCGAACAGGAAGGCAAGTTTGTCCGTCAGTCGGGCGGCCGCGGCCAGTATGGTCATGTATGGCTACGCATCGAACCGCGTGAGCCCGGCAGCGGGTATGAATTCGAAAATGCCATCGTTGGTGGAGTCGTGCCGAGGGAATATATCCCGTCCGTTGACAAGGGTGTTCAGGAGCAGATGGAAAACGGTGTAATCGCCGGTTATCCCGTCGTCGATGTGAAGGTTACCCTGTTTGACGGCACCTATCATGATGTCGATTCCAGTGAAATGGCATTCAAGATTGCCGGCTCTATGGCCTTCAAGGAAGGTGCAGTCAAGGCGGATCCGGTATTGCTCGAACCGGTCATGAAGGTCGAGGTCGTCACCCCCGAGGATTACATGGGTGATGTGATGGGTGACCTCAACCGTCGTCGCGGACTGGTGCAGGGTATGGAAGATGCGCCGGCCGGCAAGATTATCCGCGCCGAGGTGCCGCTGGCCGAGATGTTCGGCTATGCCACCGATCTGCGTTCTGCAACGCAGGGACGGGCCACCTATACGATGGAATTTGAAAAATACGCTGAGGCGCCGGCCAGTATTGCAGACGGTGTGATTAAAAAGGCATCGTAGTTCATATCAATATCTATAATGTGAAGGGGTAATAACTGTGTCCAAGGAAAAATTTGAGCGCAAGAAGCCACATGTCAATGTTGGAACGATTGGTCATGTTGACCATGGTAAGACGACGCTGACGGCGGCATTGACGAAGGTGCTGTCGGAGAAGCACGGTGGTGAGGTGAAGGCCTACGACCAGATTGACAATGCACCGGAGGAACGAGCGCGCGGGATCACGATTGCGACGGCGCACGTGGAATACGAATCGGGCAATCGCCACTATGCGCATGTAGACTGTCCGGGCCACGCGGACTACGTGAAGAATATGATCACGGGCGCGGCGCAGATGGACGGAGCGATTCTGGTGGTGTCGGCGGCGGACGGCCCGATGCCGCAGACGCGGGAACACATTCTGCTGGCGCGCCAGGTAGGCGTGCCCTACATTGTGGTGTATCTGAACAAGGCGGACATGGTGGACGACCCCGAGCTGCTGGAGCTGGTGGAGATGGAAGTGCGTGAACTGCTGGATAGCTACCAGTTTCCGGGCGACGATACGCCGATCATCACGGGTTCGGCGTTGAAGGCGATCGAAGGGGATTCCAGCGACATCGGCATCCCGTCGGTGCTCAAGCTGGTTGAAGCGATGGATGAGTACATTCCGGTGCCGGAGCGTCCGGTGGACAAGCCGTTTCTGATGCCGATCGAGGACGTGTTTTCAATCTCGGGACGTGGCACGGTGGTGACGGGGCGTGTGGAGCGCGGTGTGATCAAGGTAGGCGGGGAGATCGAGATTGTGGGGATCAAGCCGACGACCAAGACGACCTGCACGGGCGTGGAGATGTTCCGCAAGCTGCTGGACCAGGGGCAGGCGGGTGACAACGTGGGTGTTCTGCTGCGCGGTACCAAGCGTGAGGAAGTGGAGCGTGGCCAGGTATTGTGCGCGCCGGGGAGTATCACGCCACATACCAAGTTTGAAGCGGAGGTGTATGTGCTGACCAAGGAAGAGGGGGGACGTCATACGCCGTTTTTTAATGGATACCGGCCGCAGTTTTATTTCCGGACGACGGACGTGACGGGTGCAGTGGACCTGCCGTCGGGGACGGAGATGGTGATGCCGGGCGACAACGTCAAGGTGACGGTGAGTCTGATTGCACCGATTGCGATGGAAGACGGACTGCGGTTTGCGATCCGTGAAGGTGGTCGCACGGTTGGCGCCGGCGTCGTCACCAAGATCATCGAATAACGGGATTTGTTGAGAAACGAACATGGCTGGACAGAGGATAAGAATAAGGCTCAAGGCATTCGATCATCGCCTGATCGATCAATCGGCGCGCGAGATTGTTGAGACCGCCAAGCGGACAGGCGCCCACGTCAAGGGGCCGATACCGCTGCCGACGAAAAAAGAGCGCTTCACCATCCTGATATCACCGCATGTAAACAAGGATGCACGTGATCAGTATGAGATCAGGACACACAAGCGGATGATGGACATCGTGGATCCGACAGACAAGACGGTTGATGCCTTGATGAAGCTGGATCTGGCAGCCGGTGTCGATGTGCAGATCAAGTTAAATTGAGCGTGTACGGCAGGGAATAGAGGAATCGTAATATGGCAATCGGAGTGGTTGGGCGCAAATGCGGGATGACACGGGTGTTTTCCGATGACGGTACATCGATACCCGTGACGGTTATTGCCGTCGAGCCCAATCGTGTAACACAGGTCAAAACTGATGAGACCGACGGTTATCGCGCCTTGCAGGTAACGACTGGCTCGCGTCGTGCCTCGCGCGTGACGAAACCGCTTGCCGGTCATTTCGCCAAGTCGAATGTCGAGGCCGGCCGTGGATTATGGGAATTCAGACTCGAAGGCGATGAAGGCAGTGATATTGCCACTGGCGGCGACGTCAAGGTGGATATCTTCGAGACAGGACAGAAGGTGGATGTTACCGGTATTACCATCGGTAAGGGATTCGCCGGCACGGTGAAGCGTCACCATTTTTCGACACAGGATGCGACCCACGGTAATTCACTGTCGCACAGGGCGCCGGGTTCGATAGGCCAGAACCAGACACCAGGACGCGTGTTCAAGGGCAAGAAGATGTCCGGTCACATGGGTAATGTCACAAGGTGTGCGCAGAATCTCGAAGTCGTGCGCGTTGACGCGGAACGTAACCTGTTACTGGTCAAGGGGGCGGTGCCGGGTCATGCGGGTGCAGACGTGATTATACGTAATGCCAGAAAGGGCCGTTAGGATTGACGGTATAGCGAGATTATGGAATTAAGTCTTAAAACAGCCACCGGTCGTGCATCGAAACAGGTTATCGAGGTTTCAGACGCAAATTTTGACTGCGGATTCAATGAACCACTAATCCATCAGGTGGTCACCGCGCATCTTGCCGGTGCGCGCGCTGGAACTCGGGCACAAAAGACGCGCTCACAGGTACGTGGTGGCGGAATTAAACCATGGCGTCAGAAAGGGACAGGACGCGCACGCGCTGGCACCATTCGCAGTCCGCTGTGGCGTGGGGGCGGCCAGGTCTTTGCCGCGGTCCCGCAAAGTTATGCACAAAAGGTCAATAAAAAGATGTACCGTGGTGCCGTGCGTTCGATCTTGTCCGAACTCGTCAGGCAGGAGCGGTTGCTTATCGTAGACAAGCTTGGTCTGGATGCACCCAAGACGAAAGGGCTGGTCGACAAGTTGAAGGCGCTCAATCTCAACGACGTCCTGATCGTGACGGAAAAGTCCGATGACAATCTTTATCTGTCGGCACGTAACCTGCCGCATGTTGAGGTGATGGAGGTTGCCAACGTCGATCCGGTTAGCCTGGTGAGATATGAAAATGTGCTGATGACGGCGGATGCCGTCAAGAAGCTTGAGGAGCGTCTGGGATGAACAAGGAGCGTTTGATGAAGGTCCTGTTGGCGCCTCACATATCGGAAAAAACCACCTTGAGTGCGGAGAAAAACCGTCAGTTCGTTTTTCAGGTGGTCAGTGATGCGACCAAGTCCGAAATCAGGCAGGCAGTCGAGCTGTTGTTCGATGTCAAGGTGGATAGCGTGCAGTTATGTAACGTGCGCGGCAAGATCAAGCGTTTCGGCGCCAGTTTCGGCAAGCGGTCGAACTGGAAGAAGGCCTATGTGGGATTGAAACCCGGTTTTGATATCGATTTCATGGGGCCGCAGTAAGAAACGGCCGGTAATTCAGGATAATCCAGGTACATACAGATGGCATTAGTAAAGACAAAACCAACATCAGCGGGTCGCCGATTTGTGACCAAGGTGATGAATCCTGAATTGCACAAGGGTGATCCCTATGCGCCGCTGCTGGAAGCCAAGTCGAGAAACGCCGGGCGCAACAACCAGGGCCGCATTACCGTGCGCCACAGGGGCGGTGGTCATAAGCGTCATTATCGTCTTGTCGATTTCAAACGCGACAAGGATGATATCAACGCCCGGATCGAGCGCATCGAATATGATCCGAATCGCAGCGCCTATATCGCACTGGCATTATACGCCGACGGTGAACGGCGTTACATTATTGCCCCCAAGGGGGTCAAGGCCGGTGCAAGCATCAGTTCGGGAGCCGGGGCTCCCATCAAGGCGGGTAATTGCCTGCCCATCCGTAATATTCCGGTGGGCACCGTGGTACATTGCATAGAACTCAAGCCCGGCAAGGGTGCGCAGATGGCACGCAGCGCAGGTACCTCGGCGCAACTGGTTGCGCGCGAAGGTGCCTATGCGATCCTAAGGTTGCGTTCCGGTGAGATGCGCAAGGTGCTGATCGATTGCCGGGCCACCATCGGGGAGGTCAGCAACTCCGAGCATGGCCTGCGTGAATTTGGCAAGGCCGGTGCCACTCGCTGGCGAGGCATACGACCCACGGTACGTGGTGTTGCCATGAATCCTGTCGACCACCCACATGGCGGCGGCGAGGGACGTACCTCCGGCGGACGTCATCCGGTTTCTCCATGGGGCACGCCGACCAAGGGATACAAGACACGCAAGAATAAACTCACTGACAACATGATTGTGCGTAAACGAAAATCGAAGTGATGACAATGTGTAACTGGATGAATCATACGGTAAAGGTACAGTAGAGACATGGCGCGTTCTATCAAAAAAGGCCCTTTTATCGATCATGCCCTTGCCAAGAAGGTTGATGAGGCCGTGGCTACCAACAACAAACGTCCGATCAAGACGTGGTCAAGGCGTTCGATGATTGTGCCGGAGATGGTCGGTTTGACCATTGCGGTTCACAACGGACAAAAACACGTACCCATACTTGTCACGGAAAACATGGTCGGACATAAGCTCGGCGAGTTTGCCGTGACGCGCTCCTTCAAGGCACACTCGGGCGACAGGAAAACAGCGACGTCATAAGGAACGGTTCAGATGGAAGTTGCGGCAAAATTAAAGCATGTACGGATCTCGGCCCAGAAAGGCCGGTTGGTCGCCGATCAGATCAGGGGCCTGCCGGTCGACAAGGCGCTTAATGTCTTGCTGTTCAGTCGCAAGAAGGCGGCGGGAATCATCAAGAAGGTGCTCGAGTCGGCAATCGCCAATGCAGAGCATAATGAAGGCGCCGATATCGATGACCTCAGGGTTGCCAGGGTGTTCGTCGACGAAGGACCGGCACAAAAGCGGTGGCGCCCCCGTGCGCGGGGGCGGGCAAATCAGATACTCAAGCGCACCAGTCATATTACCGTGACGGTGAGCGATCAATCAGCGGATAGTTAAAGAGAGAATTTATGGGTCAAAAAGTACATCCGACAGGTATTCGCCTTGGCATCGTCAAGGACTGGACCTCGAAATGGTACAGCGATTCCAAGAGCTATGCCGATTATCTTTATACGGACATCCAGGTGCGTGAATATCTGCGCAAGAAACTCGCGCAGGCATCCGTCAGCAGGATACAGATCGAGCGCCCCGCACGAAATGCCCGTATAACCATACATACTGCGCGCCCCGGTATGGTGATCGGCAAAAAAGGCGAGGACATCGAGGCATTGCGCCAGCATGTGTCCAAGATGATGGGTATTCCGGTTCATATCAATATCGAAGAAATTCGCAAACCCGAACTCGATGCAAAACTGGTCGCCGAGAGTATCGCCCAGCAGATCCAACGCCGTATCATGTATCGCCGCGCGATGAAACGTGCCGTTACCAACACCATGCGTCTGGGTGCGCTGGGCATCAAGGTCAATGTCGCCGGGCGTCTAAACGGTGCAGAGATCGCACGCAGTGAATGGTATCGTGAGGGGCGTGTGCCGTTGCATACCTTCCGGGCGGATATCGACTACGGTTTTGCCGAGGCCAATACCACATCGGGTGTCATCGGAATCAAGGTATGGATCTTCAAGGGTGAGGTCTTCGAAGGTGCCGAAGAGGAAGAAAGCCCCGCGGCTGACAAGCCGGCGTCCACCCCTGTGACGAGCTAAGGGTAGAAATAGTATGCTACAACCGAAAAAAACCAAATTCCGCAAGCAGATGAAGGGCCGCAACCGCGGTATTGCAACGACCGGTAATAAGGTCAGCTTCGGTGAATTCGGTCTGCGGTCTGTTGAGCACGGGCGTATCACCGCGCGCCAGATAGAAGCCGCGCGGCGCGCGATGACGCGTTATATCAAGCGCGGCGGAAAGATCTGGATCCGGATATTTCCGGACAAGCCGATTACCAAAAAACCCATCGAGGTTCGCCAGGGCAAGGGTAAGGGTAATGTCGAATACTGGGTTGCGCTGGTTCAGCCCGGACGCATGCTCTATGAAATGGAGGGCGTACCGGAGGAGATTGCCCGTGAGGCATTCAGACTGGCGGCGGCGAAATTGAGCGTCAAGACCTCGTTTGTGAGCAGAACGGTGATGTGATGAAAGTAGCGGAACTTCGAAATAAAAGTGACAAGGAACTGAATGAAGAACTGCTCGGCCTGCTGCGCGAACAGTTCAATCTGCGCATGCATAAAGGTTCAGGCCAGTTGTCGCAAAACCATCGATTAAAGGAGGTGCGGCGTAATATCGCGCGCGTCAAGACTGTGTTGCGGGAAAAGCAGGCTGAAATATCATGAACGAGAAAACCAGGGCATCACGCAGTATTACCGGTCGCGTGGTCAGTAACAAGATGGACAAGACAGTGACCGTGTTGATTGAACGCAAGGTGAGCCATCCTCTTTATCACAAGTATGTGAGGCGTTCGACCAGGATTAGTGCTCATGATGAACAAAATGAATGTAATGAAGGTGACATTGTCATGATTGAACAATGCCGTCCGTTGTCAAAAAACAAGTCATGGCGGCTGGTCAGAATTGTGGAACATGCAACAGGATAGAGAGACCGGTCGATGATACAGATGCAGACAAATCTGGATGTGGCAGACAACAGTGGTGCGCGGCGTTTGCAGTGTATCAAGGTGTTGGGTGGTTCGCACCGGCGTTATGCCGGAATCGGCGACATTATCAAGGTTAGCGTCAAGGAGGCTATTCCTCGCGGCAAGGTCAAGAAGGGTGAGGTTTACAATGCCATCGTGGTGCGTACCCGCAAGGGAGTAAGGCGTCCGGACGGTTCGTTGATACGTTTCGATACCAACGCCGCGGTGTTGCTGAACAACCAGATGCAGCCGATCGGTACACGCATATTCGGGCCCGTAACGCGTGAATTGCGTACCGGACAGTTTATGAAGATTATTTCGTTGGCGCCCGAGGTGTTGTAACGATTTTTACAGGAATGTTATAGATTGGATCCAATATCATGAAAAGATTACGCGTAGGTGATGATGTCATCGTGATTACTGGCAAGGATAAGGGCAGCCGCGGTACGGTCTCACGTCTCATGCCTTATGATCGCGTGATAATCGAGAACATCAATATGGCCAAGCGTCATACCAAGGCCAACCCGAATCGCGGCACCTCCGGAGGTATCATCGAGAAGGAGATGCCCATTCATGTTTCCAATGTGGCCCTGTTTAATCCGGCAACAAAAAAAGGCGACAAGATAGGGTTCAGGGTTCTTGATGACGGGCGCAAGGTGCGTTATTTCAAGTCAAACAATGAAGTGCTGGATCGATAAAGGTCATTGATAGACAGATGACAAGATTACAGGAATATTATCAAAAAACAGTTGTTCCCAGGCTGATGGAGGAACTCGGCTGCAAGACCGTAATGCAGGTACCGCGTATCAGCAAGATCACGCTGAATATGGGCGTGGGTGAGGCGGTCGGTGATAAAAAGATCATCGAGCATGCGGTGTCCGACATGGAAAAGATCAGCGGTCAAAAGCCTGTCGTAACACTGGTGCGCAAATCGATTGCCGGGTTCAAGATACGCGAGGAGTGGCCAATCGGTTGCAAGGTGACATTGAGGCGCGAGCGGATGTACGAGTTTCTCGATCGATTGATAAATATTTCGATCCCCCGCATCCGAGATTTCCGTGGCCTTAATGGCAGGTCCTTTGACGGCAGGGGGAATTACAGCATGGGTGTGCGTGAACAGATCATTTTCCCGGAAGTCGAATACGACAAGATCGATACCTTGCGTGGTCTGGATATCACCATTACGACAACCGCCAGGGATGACAATGAAGGACGCGCCTTGTTGCAGGCATTCAACTTCCCGTTCAGAAACTGAGGTTATACATGGCAAAGACATCAATGGTTAATCGTGAGATAAAACGGCGTCGCATGGTGCAGAAGTACGCTGCCAAGCGTACCGAGCTCAAGCGCAAGATGCGCGATATGACGTTGAGCCCGGAGGAAAGAGAGGTCGTGCGCAGACAGTTTCATTCCCTGCCGCGAGACGCTTGTCCTGCCAGGCTGCATAACCGGTGCCGCATCAGCGGACGACCGCACGGTTTTTATCGCAAGTTTGGCCTGGCGAGGAATAAACTTCGTGAAGCCGCCATGAATGGCGATGTGCCCGGGCTGGTTAAATCAAGCTGGTAAGCCAGGGCCACGAGGAATTTATTAATCTGTATACAGAGTGGAGTTAACTGAAATCAGACTATGAGTATGACTGATCCTATATCGGATATGCTGACACGCATTCGCAATGCACAGACCATCTCCAAGAACGAGGTGAGCATCCCTTCGTCGAACCTGAAGGCGTCGCTGGCCAGGGTTTTAAAAGAGGAAGGGTACGTCACAGACTTCAGAATCAGTGGTGAGGGCGGCAAGCCGATGCTGGTCATAACACTGAAATATCATGACGGTAAACCCGTCATTGATGACATCAGGCGTGCCAGCCGTCCTGGCTTGCGTATTTACAGGGGCAAGGATGACCTGCCCAAGGTGCTGGGCGGACTGGGTGTGGCGATCATATCGACCCCTGCCGGCGTGATGACGGACAGTGCCGCACGTGCAGCCGGTCATGGCGGTGAAGTTCTCTGCTACGTCTCGTAATCGATTATGTCATTATCAAGAATTGCAAAAAACCCGGTTGCCCTGCCTGATGGTGTCAATGTTACCATCAACGGTCAGAATATATCCGTCAAGGGACCCAAGGGCCAACTGGAGATGGACGTACACCGGGATGTGGACGTAGTACAGCAGGAAAATGGAGTGCAATGCAGCACGCGCCATAATTCCATCAAGTCGAAGGCCATGTCCGGTACGATGCGTGCCCTGATCAATAATATGGTCAAGGGTGTCAGTCAGGGATATGAACGGAAACTGGAACTGGTCGGCGTTGGTTACCGTGCCCAGGCCCAGGGAAAGAATCTCAACCTGACATTGGGATTCTCACACCCCGTGGTCTATCCGGTGCCGGACGGAATTGCCATCGAAACGCCAAGCCAGACGGAAATCGTGGTGAAAGGTATCGACAAACAAAAGGTTGGCCAGGTGGCCGCGGAGATCAGGGAGCATCGTCCGCCGGAACCCTACAAGGGTAAAGGTGTGCGCTATGCTGATGAACAGATTATTCTGAAAGAAGCCAAAAAGAAATAACAGGTAAGGTTGTGGAGAAGAAATCATCACGTTTGCGCCGCGCTCGTCGCACTAGGGCGAAGATCAGGGAGCTGGGAATGCACCGCCTGGCGGTTCACCGTACGCCACGGCATATCTATGCGCAGCTGTTCAAGCCTGGGGGTTCCGAAGTTATCGCCTGTGCTTCCACACTCGATAATGAGGTAAAGGTAAACCTCAAGAGTGGTAGCGGTAACATTGCCGCGGCAACGGCGGTGGGCAATCTGATCGCTACGCGCGCACGTGCCGCGGGTATCTCAAAGGTAGCCTTTGACCGTTCGGGTTTCAAGTATCATGGTCGCGTCAAGGCATTGGCCGACGCGGCACGCGAGCAGGGCCTTGAATTCTAGGGTTGTGTCACACCAAGAGGTTAACCAATGAGCAGATTAGACGTCTCGGACAGTAGTGATGAAATGCAGGAAAAACTGGTCGCCGTCAGGCGTGTGGCCAAGGTGGTCAAGGGCGGACGGCAGTTCGGTTTTTCGGCATTGACGGTTGTCGGTGATGGTCAGGGCAAGGTGGGATTCGGCAGCGGCAAGGCGCGGGAAGTGCCGGTCGCCATACAAAAGGCGATGGAGAATGCGCGCCGTAACATGATCGACATCAGGCTCAACGAGGTCACACTGCAATACCCGATTACGGCGCGCCACGGTGCTGCCAAGGTATTCATGCAACCCGCATCACCCGGTACCGGAATTATCGCCGGCGGTGCCATGCGTGCGGTATTCGAGGTGCTGGGTGTCCAGGATGTGCTGGCAAAATGCATCGGTTCATCGAATCCGGTGAACGTCGTACGTGCAACCATCAACGGCCTCAAATCGATGGCCAGTCCGGAATCGGTCGCAGCCAAACGCGGCAAGAAGGTAAAAGAGATATTGGGTTGAATCTATGCCTGCAAAGAAAAAAATCAAGGTAACCCTGGTGCGCAGCCTCCACGGCCGGCTTCCAAAGCATAAGGACTGTATATCAGGTCTTGGCCTGCGCCGCATGCATCAAACGGTCGAGGTCGAGGATACCCCCGCTGTGCGTGGCATGATTAACAAGACCTCCTATATGTTAAAGGTCGAGGAACAGTAAATGCATCTAAATACCCTTAAACCGGCTGACGGAGCAAAACGGACACGCCATCGTGTCGGACGCGGTATCGGCTCGGGTTCAGGCAAGACCTGCGGCCGCGGGCATAAGGGGCAGCACGCCCGTGCCGGCGGTTTCCACAAGGTCGGATTCGAAGGCGGGCAGATGCCTTTGCAACGGCGGCTGCCAAAGATCGGGTTTACCTCGCGAAAGGCGCCTCTCAAGGCCGAGGTGCGGTTGCATGAACTTGCCAAGGTCAGTGCCGACATAATCGATCTTGCGGCTCTCAAGGCGGCGAATATCGTGTCGCGTAATGTCATACAGGCAAAGGTCATTTCCTCGGGCGAAATTCAGATACCCGTAACCTTGCGTGGGATCGCTGTTACCAAAGGGGCACGAGCTGCGATCGAGGCCGCGGGCGGCAAGATAGAGATATAAATGGTCGCCTCACGATCATCGCTGGCCGGTGGAATAGGTGGCCTCGGCCGCCTGACCGAACTCAGGCGCCGACTGTTATTCGTACTGGGCGCACTGCTGGTGTTTCGTATCGGCACCTTCATACCGGTACCGGGTATCGATCCGGAGGTGCTCAATACCCTGTTTGAACAGACCCGCGGCACCATCATGGAGATGTTCAACATGTTTTCAGGGGGTGCGCTGGGACGGCTCTCTCTGTTTGCCTTGAGCGTCATGCCCTATATTTCGGCGTCGATTATCATCCAGTTGCTATCCGCCGTTAATCCCAAGCTTGAACAACTGAAAAAGGAAGGCGAGGCGGGACGTCGCAAACTGACTGAATATACGCGTTACCTGACGGTTACCCTCGCCATGTTCCAGTCGCTGGGTATCGCCATTGCCCTTGAAGGCCAGCGCATCGGTAATGATCCCCTGGTGATGGATCCAGGCTGGTCATTTCGTATCACCGCGGTATTGTCGCTGGTGGGTGGAACGATGTTCCTGGTGTGGCTGGGGGAGCAGGTGACCGAACGCGGCGTCGGCAACGGTATTTCAATCATTATCTTCTCAGGTATTGTGGCGGGACTTCCCGCGGCCATTGGCAATACCCTCGAACTGGCACGGACCGGCGAGTTGCATGTCTTGATGGTGCTGGTAATACTGGCGCTTGCCCTGGTAGTGACGGGGTGCGTGGTCTTCATGGAGCGGGGCCAAAGACGCATCACCGTCAACTACGCCAAGCGCCAGCAGGGGCGCAAGGTCTACGCAGGGCAGACCAGTCACTTGCCGCTGAAGGTCAATATGGCCGGTGTGATACCACCGATCTTCGCATCGGCGATTATCATGTTCCCGGCGACGATGGGCAGCTGGTTCAGTGGCACGGAAGGCATGAAATGGTTGACCACCATTTCCAATACCCTGTCACCGGGACAACCCATCTACATCATCGTTTTTGCCGTGGCGATCATATTTTTCTGTTTCTTCTATACTGCCCTGCAGTTCAATCCCAAGGATACCGCCGATAATCTCAAGAAATCCGGTGCGTTCATCCCGGGTATTCGGCCGGGTGAGCAGACAGCCCGTTACATCGATTCGGTCATGACGCGCCTGACGCTGGTAGGGGCGTTATACATTACCGCAGTGTGCCTGCTACCTCAGTTCATGATCCAGTACTGGAATGTCCCCTTTTATTTTGGCGGTACTTCGTTGCTGATTATCGTCGTTGTCGTCATGGACTTCATGGCCCAGGTACAGGCACATCTGATGTCACATCAGTATGACAGCCTGCTTAAAAAGTCCAAACTCAAGGGCAGGTAGACAGCATGACGGATATTATTACCAAGATTAACCAGTTATTGTCCCTGGAGAAGCTATGAAAGTACGTGCATCGGTCAAAAAGCTTTGCCGCCATTGCAAGATTATCCGCCGCAACGGCGTCGTACGCGTTATCTGTAAGGATGCGCGCCACAAGCAACGTCAGGGTTGATACGGCGATGTATAGAGCCAAACGTTGCTGCTTGATTGTTGATTTCCATATAGTTTGGGCATACAATTACCCGTTTTCGCAGCCGCAAGGCTATAGTAATTAGGAGTCTCCCTTGGCCCGTATTGCAGGAATTAACATACCGGATCAAAAACATACTGTCATCGCCCTGACGGCGATCTACGGTATCGGTAACACGCGTGCGCGCAAGATATGTGAGGCCAGCAAGATCGTCCCGACATCCAAGGTCAAGGATTTGACCGAGGGGGAACTCGAGGCATTACGGACCGAGGTCGGCAGATTTGCGGTGGAAGGAGATTTGCGTCGTGATGTGACCATGAACATAAAGCGCCTGATGGATCTGGGAACGTACCGTGGCATGCGTCACCGCCGCGGACTTCCAGTGCATGGCCAACGGACCAAAACCAATGCACGTACCCGTAAAGGGCCTCGCAAGGCGATCAAGAGATAACCAACACAGGAAAGAGTAGCGGAGCTGATGGCAAAAGCGAGTGTACGTGCACGTAAACGTGTAAAGAAGAATGTCGCCGATGGTGTGGCACATATCCATGCATCATTTAACAACACCATCATCACTATTACGGATCGCCAGGGAAACACCCTGGCATGGGCGTCCGCGGGGGGGTCGGGGTTTCGCGGTTCTCGCAAGAGTACCCCTTTTGCCGCGCAGGTTGCCGCTGAGAGGGCCAGTACAACTGCCAAGGAATACGGGCTGAAAAATGTCGACGTGCTCGTCAAAGGTCCCGGTCCCGGCCGGGATTCGGCGGTGCGCGCCTTGAATGCGGCAGGATTCAAGATCAGCACTATTTCGGACGTGACACCGATCCCGCATAACGGCTGTCGTCCACCTAAAAAACGGCGCGTCTGATCATCCAGGTTAATGAATAAAGAGGCTTAAGTGTAAGTGGCTAAATATACAGGTGCAAAATGTCGTCAATGCCGCCGCCAGGGCGAGAAACTGTTTCTTAAGGGTGAAAAATGTTTTACCGCAAAGTGTGCCATTGAAAAGCGCGGGTTTCCGCCAGGGCAACACGGTAAACGCCGTACCCGCATGACCGACTACGCGACCCAGTTGCGTGAGAAACAGAAGGTGCGCTGGATTTACGGTGTACTTGAAAGACAGTTTCATCGTTATTATGTTGAGGCTGACAGGCGCAAGGGCTCCACAGGTGAAAACCTGTTGCAGATCCTCGAGAGCCGCCTTGACAATGTCGTCTACCGGATGGGATTGGGCGCCTCTCGAAGTGAGGCGCGCCAACTGGTCCGGCACAATGCTATTACCGTCAATGGTCGCAAGGTCAACATCCCGAGTTATTCGGTAACGCCGGATGACGTGATTGCGGTTGACGAAAAGGCCGGCAAGCAATTGCGTATCCAGGGTGCGCTCGATTTTTCGCAGCAGCAGGGCTTTCCGGAGTGGATGGATGTTGACACCAGCAAGATGCAGGGCGTGTTCAAGGCGAATCCTGAGCGCAGTGATCTGCCGGCGGAAATCAACGAGCATCTGATCGTAGAGTTGTACTCTAAGTAACAGCTTTTTTGCTTTAAATCTATTGTCCATAAGAGAGGACTTTCCATGCAGGGTTCAGCAACAGACTTTCTAAAACCACGACTGGTTGACGTCCAGATCGTCAATGATCAACGGGCGAAAATCACACTGGAACCGCTGGAGCGCGGTTTCGGACACACATTGGGTAACGCATTGAGGCGCATCCTGCTGTCATCGATACCGGGATGTGCCGTTACCGAGGTCGAAATCCAGAATGTTCTGCATGAATACACCACTGTTGAGGGTGTGCAGGAAGACGTCATCGATATCATGCTCAATCTCAAGGGTCTTGCCATCCGCATGAACGGCCGTACCGAAGCGACGTTGAGCCTGAAGAAGAAAGGGCCGGGGCAGATGCTGGCCAGTGACATTGAGCTGAGTCATGATGTAGAAATCATCAATCCGGACCATGTGATTGCCAATCTGACCGAGGCCGGTGAGCTGAACATGGTCCTCAAGGTAGAACGTGGACGCGGTTATCAGCCGGCCAACAGCAGGATGGGGGCCGACGAAAGCAGCAGGCCGATCGGCAAACTGTTGCTTGATGCATCATTCAGCCCGGTCAATCGCGTTGCCTATGTCGTGGACAGCGCCCGCGTCGAGCAGCGCACGGACCTTGATAAACTGATTATCGAGCTTGAAACAAACGGCAGTATCGATCCTGAAGAGGCGATACGGCGTGCAGCGACGATTCTCAAGGATCAATTGTCGATCTTTGTCGATCTCGAATCCACGGTGGAGGAAGAGCCTGCACCCCAGGAAGCGGAAATCGATCCGATCCTGCTGCGTCCCGTCGACGATCTTGAATTGACGGTTCGTTCGGCGAATTGTCTCAAGGCTGAAAACATTCACTACATCGGTGATTTGATACAACGCACCGAGGTCGAATTATTAAAAACACCGAATCTGGGCAAGAAATCCCTGACCGAGATCAAGGATGTGCTTGCTACCCACGGTCTGTCGCTCGGTATGCGCCTTGATAACTGGCCACCCCAGGGGCTTGAAGCCAAGGCGGCAAATTCCGAAAAAGAAGAGCAGATATCTGCGTGAGAAAATGACAGGATACCGTTATGCGACATCGTAACAGTGGTAGAAAGCTAAACGTCAACAGCAGTCATCGTCGCGCCATGTTCAAGAACATGACTGCGTCCCTGATGCGGCACGAGGTTATTAAAACCACCTTGCCGAAGGCAAAGGAATTGCGCCGTGTTGTCGAGCCCCTGATCACGCTTGCCAAGAAGGATGATGTTGCAAAGCGCCGCCTGGCATTCTCGCGTATCAGGGACAGGGAAGTGGTGACCAAGCTGTTTAACGAGCTAGGACCACGTTACAAGGAACGTCCCGGCGGTTATATACGTATTCTTAAATGCGGATTTCGTTCCGGTGACAACGCACCGATGGCGATTGTGGAACTGGTAGATCGACCGAATTCAGAGGTTCAGGGGGGAGCAGCGGTAAACGCTGAGTGAAGATAAAAAACCGGGTAATCGCCCGGTTTTTTATTGCCGCATTTCAGCCAGCATCCGGGTGACCATCACACCCCGCCTTGATGGTTGTTTTGTTTATGCAGCAGGAAGGGTGTGGGTTGTAACGGGAGGGTTTTGCGGGATATCGAAGGGTGTAGTTTTGGTTGTCAGGTTCCGCAGCGCACGTTGTGCTTCTTCAAAACTTTCAAAGACCATTAATGTCTTGCCATGGTTGGTAAGCAGCGTCGCGGTTTTGTCCGGCCACATCTTGATAAAATATTTCATTGGTTTACCTTCCTGTTGTGATTTGTAAAAAGATTATGTGTATTGTATGAAGTTTTTAAGACAAAACAATGAAGTCTGCGTTACAAATACACAAAACGGCCAGCTTATAGGGGGTTATACTCACTGATCACATGACGGGGCGACCGATGATTGTTGTGTTCACCGACTTTGGCGTCGAAGGGCCATACATCGGCCAAATGAAGGCAGTGCTGGCCCGGCACGCACCTGACAGCCCGGTCATTGATCTCTTTTATGATGTTCCTGCATATGACATCAGGGCGGCCGCCTATCTGCTCGCGGCATATGGCACGGGCTTTGAGCCGGACACCGTTTTTCTATGTGTGGTGGACCCCGGCGTAGGTGGTTCACGCAAACCCGTTGTAGTGGAGGTGGACGGTTGCCTGTATGTCGGTCCTGACAACGGCCTGTTTGAAATCATCGCGCAACACGGCAGTATAGTGCGATGGCGCGAGATCATATGGCGTCCGGAAATGCTGTCCGCTACGTTTCATGGCCGCGATCTGTTTGCACCGGTCGCAGCGCGTCTGGCGAGAGGTGAAACGCTGCAGAATGAACTGCGTGAGCTGCCCCGGCACAATGAAACGATCAGGCCGGAGGATCATGCAAGTATTATCTATATCGATCACTTTGGTAATGCCATAACCGGGATTCGCGCCGTTTCCGTTTCAAAACAGAGCCGCTTCCGTATCAGTGGTCATACCGTATCCTGTGCCAGGACATTTTCCGATGTCAATGAGGGCACGCCGTTCTGGTATGAAAACTCCAACGGCCTGGTTGAGATTGCTGTCAATCAGGGCAGGGCGGATACATTGATGCAGATCGAGGTGGGTGATACCGTAGAATGTCTGCAATCTGACTGACGATGGAAAATATAGTGAATATAGCGGCCTGCCCGTTGTGTCCGTAATGGATTATCGTTAATAACCATGAACAATGTAATTTCAAAATGGATTAAAAAATATTTTTCCGATCCAGAAGGCGTCATACTGGGTATTTTGCTGCTGGTCGGCCTTGCAGTCGTGGTCTTTATGGGCAACATGCTTGCCCCGGTGCTGGCCGCAGTGGTTATCGCCTACCTGCTGGAGGGCCTGGTCAGCGGCCTGGAGTCACACAGGGTGTCGCGTTTGCCCGCGGTACTGATCGTCTTCGTACCGTTCATGGTGTTTGTAATCCTCATCTTACTCGGTCTGCTGCCGCTATTGAGCAGCCAGGTGTCGCAACTGGTCGGACAATTGCCGCAGATGATCGCGGGCGGCAAGGAATCACTGTTGCATCTGCCGGAGATGTATCCCAAATTTATTACCGAGGTGCAGGTCGAGGAATTGATCGCTACGATCACCGCGGGTGTGAAGACGCTTGGACAGAATGTCTTGTCGTTATCGTTGGCGTCGATTACAGGGTTATTCACCCTGCTCGTGTATCTTATTCTGGTTCCCGTGCTGGTATTCTTTTTTCTCAAGGATAAGACCAAGCTGGTAGGATGGCTCAAAACCTCCCTGCCCCGGGAACGTACCCTGATAACCCGTGTGTGGGTGGAGATGAATCAGCAGATCGGTAATTATGTGCGTGGTAAATTCGCAGAAATCATTATCGTCGGCATAGTGAGTTATTTGGTATTCGCCGTCATGGGTCTCAATTTCGCCATGTTGCTCGGTGCGTTGGTAGGACTTTCCGTTATCATCCCTTATATAGGGGCGGCGGCCGTCACCTTGCCGGTGGCGTTGATCGGGTATTTTCAATGGGGTTGGAGTTCAGACCTTGCCTATATCCTGGCGGCCTATGCCGTGATCCAGGCACTGGACGGCAATGTCCTCGTGCCCTGGTTGTTTTCGGAGGCCGTCAACCTGCATCCCATTGCCATCATCGTCGCCGTGCTGGTCTTCGGCGGTACTTGGGGATTCTGGGGGGTCTTTTTCGCCATACCGCTGGCGACACTCGTCAAAGCGGTGATCAATGCCTGGCCGCGTTCGGAACCGGTGGATGTAGCGACATCGGCGTGATATCTACAAAATCTCCGAGGCATAATCGGCAAGGCGTGAGCGCTCGCCGCTGATCAGTGTGATATGGCCGCTGTGTTGCCATTCCTTGAAGCGGTCAACCACATAGGTAATACCCGAGGTGGTCTCGGACAGGTAGGGTGTATCGATCTGCGAAACGTTGCCGAGGCAGACGACCTTGGTGCCAGGGCCGGCGCGCGTGATCAGCGATTTCATCTGCTTGGAAGTCAGGTTTTGCGCCTCGTCGATGATGATATATCTGTTCAGGAACGTCCTGCCACGCATAAAATTCAGCGATCTTATCCTGATCCTGTTTCTTAACAGGTCATTGGTTGCAGCGCGGCCCCATATATCACCTTCGGCCTGTGACAGCACTTCAAGGTTATCCATCAGGGCGCCCATCCACGGAGCCATCTTTTCCTCCTCGGTACCGGGAAGAAAACCGATATCTTCACCCATCGGCACTGTGACACGCGTCATGATGATCTCCTGGTATCGGCGTTCGTCGAGCACCTGAGCAAGTCCGGCGGCAAGCGTCAGCAGGGTTTTACCCGTGCCGGCATTGCCGAGGATCGTCACCAGGTCGATATCGGGATCCATCAGCAGGTTCAGGGCAAAATTCTGCTCGCGATTACGCGCATTGATACCCCACACGGTGTGATTCTTGTTCATGTAATTAGTACAGATTTCGACGATCGCCCTGTTGCCCTCAATGCGCCTCACGACGGCTTCGAAACCCTTGTTCTTGCCATCGTGTATAAGGCGGTTTGGAAACCACTGCTTGATGTCCGGACCGCTGATGCTGTAATAGGTCTTGTGCCCCTCTTTCCATGAGGTCAGTTCCTTGTTGTGCAGTTCCCAGAAATTTGCATTGAGTGTCGACTGGCCGGTATACAGCAGGCTCAGGTCATCAAGTACCTGGTCGTCATGATAATCCTCGGCATGGATCCCGAGCGCCGCCGCCTTTATACGCAGGTTGATATCCTTCGAGACCAGTATAATGGTCATGTTCCTGTATTCCTTTTGCAGTGCCAGGACCGTCGACAGGATCTCGTTATCGGGTTTGTTACCGGGAAGGTTTTTGGGCAGCTCGAATGACAGGGAACGCGTCTGCAGATAAAGACGCCCCGACCCTCGCTTAGCCGATTCTTCAGGAACCGGCAGCTTGAGCCCGTCCTCGATGTCCTGCTTGGTCGCACCGTCCATCAGTTTTTCGATAAACCGGCTCACCTGGCGCGCACTTCTTGCCGCTTCGGAGACACCGCGTTTATTGTTATCGAGCTCCTCCAGAACGATCATAGGTATATACAGATCGTTTTCGTGATAACGGAATATGCAGGTAGGGTCGTGCATGAGTACATTGGTGTCCAGCACCAACAGAGTTTTATTCGGGACACGTTTTTTTGTCATTGTGTGACCTGTTCCGTAAACCTGCCTGAAAGTTTGGATAAGGGTTGTCCATCTCCAGGGTTACTGCATGGTCTTGATGGCATCGAGTACCTCATCGGCGTGTCCATCCACCTTGACACCACGCCATTCCTTGCGCAAGACCCCCTTGCCGTCGATCAGGAAAGTGCTGCGTTCGATCCCCATTACCTGTTTGCCGTACATGTTTTTTTGCTTGATAACATCGAACAGCTTGCAGAGTTTTTCATCCTTGTCTGACAGGAGGTCAAACGGGAATCGCTGTTTTTCCCTGAAGTTTTCATGTGATTTGATCGAATCACGTGAAACCCCGAGTATCACCGAATTGCGCCGCTTGAATTTTGCCATGTTGTCCCGAAAGGCCTGGCCTTCCTTTGTGCAACCTGGTGTACTGTCCTTGGGGTAAAAATACAGCACGACGTTTTTCCCCTTGAGGTCGGACAGCTTGACTGATTTATCACCCGTTGCCGGCAGTTCAAAATCTGGTACTGAATTTCCCACCGAAACTTTCATCGTCGAGCCTCCTTATGCAGTTTTGTAGTTACAGGAATGAATCCTCAACAGGCGGTTGACCAACCCTGCGAGTTCTATTCCTGTTAGCCTCTTTCAGGCTCAATGTACACGTCTATGTTCAGGTCGTCACAAAACTCGGTCAAATCCTCACGCAGCCTGGAAATCCTGACATCAACGGGGATATTGATGACCATGTCGATCGAGAACATGGGTGTACCTGTATGTGCCGCGGCATAACGGGTGGTCGTGAGGTCCTCGATGTTGATACTCCGCGCGGAGAAGAAACTGGCAAGTTTGTAAACGATACCTGGATGATCGATCGATACGGCACGGACCGAATACGCCAGCATATCCCTGCGTGAGCTTCGCGTCGAGGTCCGTTTGGCGGTTATCGTGAGCGCCAGGGTATCCTGCATTCCGGGCAGTGTTGCTTCAAGTTGCGAGATATCACTTGCACCGCCCGACACGAGCAGGATGATTGCAAATTCCCCGCCCAGCACTGTCATCCTGCTGTCGACGATATTGCAACCGGCGTTGAAAATCGCCTTAGACAGTTTATCAACGATGCCGGGGCGGTCTTCGCCCACGGCGGATATGACCAGGTACTCACTCAATGGCTGTTTACATGTCTGTTTTATAAATTATGCCAATCATACGTAATTTTACGTCTGCAAGGAACAGGCTGTTGCAGCAATCCGGATACGTTCCATACAGTGATCAGGGTTAAAAATATCGATAGTTACCACCTTGGCATTGTTTGACAGATTCTTGTCATCAGGCTATTTGGCAAGTACTATGAGGTTTTTGAGCACGACGGAGTCGAACAATGTTTCACGGCAGTATGGTTGCGCTTGTAACACCGATGCGCGATGACGGTTCCATCGATGATGAATCGATGCAACGGCTGATCGAATCGCATATCGCCAGCGGTACCAGTGCGATCGTCGCCGTCGGCACAACCGGTGAGTCGGCTACGCTCGATGAACAGGAACACTGCAGTTTAATCCGCAGGACTGTAGAGATCGCGGCAGGGCGTATACCGATCATCGCCGGAACCGGGTCGAATTCCACCCGTGAAGCTATAGACCTTACTCGTTGCGCCCTCGAGGCGGGTGCGGATGCCTGTCTGCTGGTAACACCTTATTATAACAAGCCGACCCAGGAAGGACTCTTTCTGCATCACAAAGCCATTGCAGAAGCAGTCCCGATACCACAGATCCTGTACAATGTTCCCGGCCGTACTGTATGTGACATATTGCCGGAAACCATCGAGCGCCTGTCGTTTATCTCCAATATCGTCGGTATCAAGGAGGCAACGGGCAATATACAGCGGGTGCGGCAAATTCTGGATTGCTGCGACGACAGGCTGGACCTCTACAGCGGTGATGATGCGACATCCATGGAATTCATGTTAAACGGCGGGAAAGGCGTGATATCCGTAACGGCCAACGTCGCTCCCAAGGCAATGCAACAGATGTGTGAGGCGGCTATACGCGGTGACAGACAACAGGCCGAGGAGATCAATAACCATTTGATGCCGTTACACAGGGACCTGTTCATTGAATCCAATCCCATTCCCGTCAAGTGGGCATTATACGAGATGGGCTTGATACCCAAAGGTATACGTTTGCCACTTACAGTACTGTCTGAACAATATCATGACACCGTCAGACAGGCCTTGAAAACAGCCGGCGTGCTCTAAGGGACACTTGGTATGCATATTGTTATTGTTCGTCATCTATACAGGGGCATGCTGGTAGTGTTCTTGTCGATTGGATGTGTCGCCTGCAGTACGACGAACAAGGTACCTGAATACATGGGCAGCCATCTGCTACCTCCTCTCGAGGTACCCCCGGAGCTGGATAAACCGCTTGTCAACGAACGTATGAGAATCACCCAGTCTGCTGTGGCAAAAGAGGGGGAGGCGGTCAGCGGTTTACCGGGGGCAGATGAGGCCGGCACACGGTCGATAGAAAAACCGCCTGAATTCATCGAGGATGATGATGCTGCGAAGTGAGGTATGAAGCTGCGTTTTGCGTCCATCGGCAGCGGTAGTCAGGGAAATGCCACGCTGGTGGAAAAGGATCGGACCTCCCTGTTGATCGACTGCGGCTTTTCATTGACGCAGACCCGGCACAGGCTGGAACGTCTTGGCAGGTCGCTATCTGACCTGAGCGGCATATTAATTACCCATGAACACGGAGATCATGTTCGCGGTGTAACCAGACTCGCGGCAAAATGCGATATCCCGGTATGGATGTCGCCAGGAACTGCGGCGCAGATCGATGTTACGGGTATCCGTCGACTGCAACTGTTCAATTGTCACGATTCCTTTATAATTAACGATATTCAGGTGTATCCCTATCCTGTACCCCATGATGCACGGGAACCGTGTCAGTATGTGTTTACGGACGGCAACGTCCGCTTCGGGCTGTTGACCGATACCGGCAGTTCAACCCCGTATATCAGGGGCATGTTAAGCGGATGCGACGCCCTGATGCTTGAATGCAATCATGACAGCGGAATGCTGGCACGCAGCAGCTATCCGTCGGCCTTGAAGGCGCGTATCGGCGGGCGGCTCGGCCATCTCAGCAATACGCAATCCATGGCCTTGTTGGCAAGTCTCGAATGTTCCAGCATGCAGCATATTGTGGCTGCGCACCTGAGCCAAAAGAACAATACGCCGAGCCTAGCGCAACTGGCGCTGAGCAAGGCGCTGGGATGCGCGCCCGACTGGATCGGTGTGGCTGAACAGGAAGCGGGTCTGTCATGGCGCGAGATCATGTAATGGTTCTGTTTTATAACAGCGGAAAATCTATGAGGACTTACCATGCAAGTTGATACCGAACTTTATTCTGGCAAGGCCAAATCGGTTTTTACCACAGACGACCCTGACCGCCTGATTCTCAGGTTTCGCGATGATACCTCGGCCTTCGACGGCGAGAAGGTCGAGAAGCTGGCGCGTAAGGGGATCGTCAATAACAAGTTCAATGCCTATATCATGGAACAGCTGGAGAAGGCGGGGATCCCCACACATATGGATCGCCTGCTGACGGACAACGAAACCCTGGTCAAAAGGCTCACCATGATTCCGGTTGAATGCGTGGTGAGAAACATCTCCGCCGGCAGTATCTGTAAACGTCTCGGGGTTGAAGAGGGACTTGAATTGAATCCACCCACATTCGAGTTCTTTCTTAAAAACGACGCGCTGCATGATCCGATGATCAATGAATATCACATCCGTTCATTTGGTTGGGCGAAGGATGTGGAAGTCGCCGAGATGAAACGACTAACATTCATGGTGAATGATGTTCTCAGGAAACTGTTTCTGGATGCGGGCATGTTGCTGGTCGACTACAAGCTGGAGTTCGGCAGATATCATGACAAGATTGTACTGGGTGATGAATTCACGCCGGATGGGTGCCGTCTGTGGGATGCGGAAACACGAAAAAAACTCGATAAGGACCGGTTTCGGCAGGGTATGGGTGACGTAGTGGAGGCCTATGAAGAAGTTGCTCAGCGCCTGGGGGTGTTAATTGACTAGTATCAGCGGAGATTTACCGGATGGCCGCACGGCTATGTTCGTGTTCGCTGACTTTATATAAGCGGTTTTGAATCCATGCTTCAACTGCTCGGCGGTTCCGCTCTATCCCCGTTTCGTCGGCATAAACTGATCAAGGAACTGCGCGAGATAATTCCGGCATTGGCGGATACCGATGCCCGCTATATCCATTTCGTAGACCTTGAATCCCCCTTGATGGCCGGGCAACAACAATTGCTCGACAGGCTGCTTCAATACGGTCCCTCTCAGGAAGATGTCTTGTCCAACGGTGAGTTGTTCCTGGTAACGCCCCGGCAGGGTACCATTTCACCCTGGTCAAGCAAGGCTACGGATATCGCCCATCGCTGCGGTCTCGATACCGTGCGACGCATCGAACGAGGCACCGTCTTCTATCTGTTGAAGTCGAACGGCGGGATGCTCACTCAAGGGGAAATAACCAGAGCATTGCCACTGCTGCATGATCGCATGACGGAAAGCGTGTTCTTCGCCATGGAGGAGGCCGAGGGCCTGTTCCGGCAGGAAGATCCCGCCCCCCTGTCGACCGTTGACGTGATCGGTGGCGGTAGGGCGGCTTTGTTGAATGCTGACCGTGAACTCGGTCTCGCGCTGAGCGAAGATGAACTTGATTATGTGGTGGAGAGCTTCACTTCTCTGGGGCGAAATCCCACCGATGTCGAATTGATGATGTTTGCCCAGGTGAATTCCGAGCATTGCCGCCACAAGATATTCAACGCCAACTGGGTGATTGACGGCGCCCCGCGGGACAGCAGCCTGTTTGACATGATCCGGGAGACGTCATCCCACTCGCCGCTGGGTATCCTTTCGGCCTATCACGATAACGCGGCAGTCCTGCAGGGATTCGAGGCAACGCGCTTTTTTCCTGATCCTGATACACGCGAATACCGCCGATTTACCGAACAGGCGCACATCAACATCAAGGTGGAGACGCACAACCATCCGACCGCCATCGCTCCATTTCCCGGTGCCGCTACCGGTTCGGGCGGTGAGATTCGTGACGAAGCGGCCACCGGCCGTGGTGCAAAACCCAAGGCGGGACTGGCCGGTTTTTCAGTATCCAACCTCAGGTTGCCCGAGGCAATCCAGCCGTGGGAGGTCGATTACGGTAAACCGGGGCGTATCGCATCGGCCCTTACGATTATGCTGGAAGGTCCCATCGGTGCCGCGGCGTTTAATAATGAATTTGGCCGGCCGAATATCTACGGATATTTTCGCACCTTTGAGGCCATGTTGCCGGGACCCGGCGGTGACCAGTTGCGCGGTTACCATAAACCCATCATGATCGCCGGCGGACTGGGCGCCATTCGCCCGCGTCATGTCCAAAAGGATTCCATCGCGTCTCGCTCGCAACTCGTCGTGCTGGGAGGTCCCGCCATGCTGATCGGCCTCGGTGGTGGCGCAGCGTCATCCATGGCCAGCGGCGCCAGTACCGAGACACTCGAATTTGCATCGGTGCAACGCGGTAATCCCGAGATCCAGCGCCGCTGCCAGGAGGTGATCGACCGATGCTGGCAGCTGGGCGAAGATAATCCCATCATCGCCATCCATGACGTGGGGGCGGGCGGTCTTTCCAATGCCATGCCGGAACTGGTTCATGACAGTGAACGCGGGGCAAGCATCGAGCTGCGTACTATCCCCAATGACGATACGGGCATGTCCCCCCTGCAGATATGGTGTAACGAGGCACAAGAACGCTTTGTGTTGGCTATATCATCACAACAGCTGCCCCTGTTCACGGCGATTTGCGAGCGCGAACGGTGCCCCTATGCGGTTGTGGGTGAGGCGACTGAGGCAACACAACTGGTAGTCGGTGACGGATATTTCGATAATTTACCCATCGATCTGCCCATGCCGTTACTGTTCGGCAAGCCGCCGAAGATGTTACGGGACGTGGCCCACCATCCGTATCACAAACAGGAACTGGATCTATCGCAGGCCGACCTGCATGAGGCGGCGCTGCGGATCCTGCATCTGCCGGCGGTTGCTGACAAGTCATTTCTGATCACGATCGGAGATCGCAGCGTCGGCGGGTTGGTATCGCGCGACCAGATGGTAGGGCCCTGGCAGGTACCGGTTGCGGATGTGGCGGTGACGCTGGCTGATTATACGGGCGATACCGGCGAGGCCCTGGCGATGGGTGAGCGTTCACCGGTCGGGATTTTACATCCTGCCGCATCGGGACGCCTGGCCATCGGTGAGGCATTGACCAATATCGCGGCAAGCCGAATAAACGCACTGGGCGATGTGAAGTTGTCCGCCAACTGGATGGCGGCTGCAGGCCATGCAGGGGATGACGCCTCGTTGTTTACCACGGTCCAGGCGGTTACGGAACTGTGCAAGGTGCTGGGGATCGCCATTCCCGTCGGCAAGGATTCCCTTTCCATGAAAACGGTTTGGCAGGAAGACAACGGCCGGCAACGTGAAATGACCGCGCCACTTTCCCTGATCATCAGCGCCTTTGCACCTGTTATCGATGCGGGTAGGACGTTGACGCCGCAACTTCGTATCGACCAGGGTGACAGCGATCTCATCCTGATCGACCTGGGCAAGGGCCAACATCGCCTGGGCGGTTCGGCTCTGGCGCAGGTCTTCAGCCAGATCGGCCATCATCCACCGGACCTGGATGACCCGGAGTCACTCATGGCCTTTTTTAATGTCATCCAGGAACTCAATAAAGCGGGACAGATACTCGCTTATCATGACCGCGCGGACGGGGGATTGTTTACTACGGTTTGCGAGATGTGCTTTGCCGGTCATTGCGGTGTAAACGTGAAGCTGGATGACCTCGGCGACGATCTCCATGCCGCGTTGTTTTGCGAGGAACTGGGCGTGGTTATACAGGTGCGGCACAGTGATACCGACAGTGTAATCGAATTGCTGCATGACGCCGGTCTGGCTCACCACAGCCATGTGATCGGGGAATTGAATGACAAGGATGTGGTCGTCTTCACCTATGGGCATCAGCAGGTACTGGCGGACAGCCGTGTGAATTTTCAACGTGCCTGGTCCGAAACCACCTGGCGCCTGCAGTCAATGCGTGACAATTCTCAATGTGCATGGCAGGAGTACGACAGGATCGCCGATAAGGATGACCCCGGCCTTAATATAAGCCTGAGCTTCGATACGGATGAAGATATTACCGCGCCCTATATCAACACCGGTGCCCGGCCCCGAATCGCCATCCTCAGGGAACAGGGCGTCAACGGACAGGTGGAAATGGCCGCCGCCTTCGACCGGGCCGGGTTCAGCTGTGTGGACGTGCACATGAGCGAAATCGTCAGCGGCGGGATATCGTTGTCTACTTTCAAGGGCATCGCCGCCTGTGGAGGGTTTTCCTACGGCGATGTGCTGGGCGCGGGCGAGGGCTGGGCCAAATCGATACTGTTCAACAGCCGTGCGTATGATGAATTCGCTGCCTTTTTTGCCCGGCAGGACAGTTTTGGTCTGGGTGTGTGTAACGGCTGTCAGATGATGTCGAATCTCCATGAACTGATACCCGGCGCCGAGTTATGGCCACACTTCGTCCGCAACACATCGGAACAATTCGAGGCGCGTTTTGTGCTGGTCGAGATTCTGCCATCACCATCGCTTTTTTTAGACGGCATGGCCGGGTCGTGCCTGGCGATCACGGTGGCACACGGTGAGGGGCGGGCGGAACTGCGCGAAGATAACAACTTGGCCCAACTGGAAGAGGCGGGCATCGTCGCGATGCGCTATGTGGACAATTACGGCCGGCCGACGATGACCTATCCCGCCAATCCCAATGGATCCATCGACGGGCTCACGGGACTGACCACCACGGACGGCCGTTTTACCATCATGATGCCGCATCCGGAACGGGTATTCAGGACACTTCAGAATTCCTGGTATCCTGACGGATGGAACAAATACAGTCCCTGGATGCGCCTGTTTCGAAATGCTCTCAAGTGGTTGCAATAGGGTTTGAAACCCATATATCTCATTATATATGAACCCGTTAAAACGTTATTCCATCCAAGCCGTCATTATTTTACTGCCGCTGGCTGCTGCAGCTTTGCTCGCATGGTGGGGCGCATCCTATCAGTCCGCCCTGATCCGGTCCCATAAATTGAACGTGATCTCGGTGCACAGTAGTGCCGAGATGAAGACAAAATTCGAGCGCCTGGGGCTGTCATGGCCGCCGGAACCCGGGCCAACCGTCCCCCGTTTTACGATCAGATCCCTGCCCGGCGATCTGGACGATGTCATGGATCTGGAATTACGGAAATCATTGTTTATCCGTGCGCTGTTACCGAGCATCCTGGCCGAAAACCAGCGCATCCGTGATATACGCAACAAGGTTGTGTCTTTTTTGAAAACCGGCCTGTCTACCACCGGGTCGCCCGCCTGGCACTGGTTACAGGGCGTTATGGAGACCTATCGGGTCAAGGGTGACATCAGGCAGCCAAGCGTCCAGCGGCAGTTGCTTCGTCGTTTGGATATTATACCGCCATCCCTGGTACTGGCGCAGGCGGCGAACGAGAGTGGATGGGGCACATCCAGATTCGCGGTCCAAGGTAATAATCTTTTCGGTATCTGGACCTACGAGTACGACAGAGGGTTGATACCGACGGCACGTGCCGAGGATATGGAACATGCGGTGAGGAGATATCCGAATATAAGGGCTTCTGTCAGGGCCTACCTCTATACGCTCAATATCGGCGGTTCCTATAGACAGATGCGCATCCTTCGTGAACGCATGCGACAAAGCGGACAACCGCTTGATGCCCATGGATTGGTCGACGGGCTGGTGCGATATTCACAGCGCGGTGTGGATTATGTGGATGATATCCGCAACATTATCGAAAGGAATCAACTGCAGCTGCTGGATAATGTGGAGCTGTATCCGGTCGCGGTGGAACTGGTCATGAAGCTGCCGGTCATGAGCGAATCCAAAGATGGCTGAACCAGTAAAATCGGCCTGAATCCTCCGCGGGCGCCGTACAATTATAACGGCTGCGTCCGACCGGCAATGGTCGCTGGGCCCGTACACTGAAGCGTTCCTTATCCAGCCAGGTAACCTCCACTTCGCCCTGACCGCTGATGTAGCAGACCAGCTGATCCTGGCGGGCATCCGAAGAGGCCAGTGTAACGGTCATCAGCGGTTGCCATACATCTCCCTGCAACTGCGGGTCCCAGGGGGTGACCTCGGTCACCGGCAGCGGCAAGCTTAAGGCCTTGGTTTTGAATTCCCTGATCTGTGCGAATGCCTCGGCCATGGGATAACGCGGCAGGATACGCGGGTCTGAATAGGGGCCGATCGCGCCCGATTGTTGTCCGAACCCTGTATAACCCAGGTCTGCGACGATCGTGGCTAGCGATTTGTTGTATTCCCCATAGGGATAGGCAAACAATGGCAGTGCATTACCCAGTTCACCCTCGAGGCGGGCCTGGGCGTGTTTGATATCGGCGGTCACGCGCCGCTTCCACTGCCGCAGGGATTCATCCGGGTGCATCCTGATCAGATGCTCGTGTGTGGCCGAGTGATTGGCGAATGTGGCGCCGTGTTGCTGCATCTCCCGCATCTGCTCCCAAGTCATATAGGCCGGCAGTTGCTGGTCGACGGCGTCGGTGGAGACAAATACCGTGAATGGCCAGTTTCTCGACTTTAACAGGGGAAAGGCGCGGCTATAGACAGAGACATAGGCATCGTCGATGGTGATCGAGATGGTCTTGTCCGGTATCATCCGGCCGTGGCGTACCTGCTCGACAATCCTATCAAGGGGCCAGACATTGAACCCTTCCTGCCCGAGCCACTCGATATGACGTTTGAACTGGTCGATGGTGACATTCGTGGTGGGAACATCGGGCTCACCAAAGTGATGGTACATGAAAACTACCGCATGGCTGGCGGGGGCAAAACGATCAGCGGCAAGACATGGTGTATTAACCGACGCAAACAGGCTCACTGTCAGCAAACACATACGCGTCATAAAGTTGGCTTTCATCGCGTTTTGAACATCGAGATGTGATTCTTCAGCGTATTGCAATATAAGGTCAACAAGATTTCAATCGAAAATCTTTTTGAGGCTATTTATGATATCTTTTTATTTCATAGAGATATATCAAATATCATTGACTCATATTTATATAAGCGTTATAAATATCCGCCAGCTCATAGTTTTTTTACATGGAAGATAAATAAATCAACGGATGGGGGAGCTGCACTTGCGCATGGAATGCCCGCTATTAAAATAAGGGGTGGGTGTGAAAGGGATATTCACCCCTTTATTTTTCCTTAAACATTAAGACAAATCATTCATCATATCCGGCAGACATCATAGCTGCTGCTATTCCATATCGAGGTAATCTAATGAGATTTAAATTATTATTGATGTTCACAGGTATATTGTTCGCTTCCGCGGTGAACGCTGCAGAGAATGCGCAAACCATGGAACAGAAATTCAGCTATGCCGTCGGGTTCCAATTTGCCCAGGACCTGAAACAAAAGGGTATCGAGGTTGATCCAGAACAGGTGGTCCAGGCAGTGAGTGATGTGCTGTCCGGTTCGCCTTTAAAGGTATCCATGGAAGATATGCAGGCGGCCTTCAACGCATACCGGGAGAAGCAAAGGCAGCAACTCGAGGCGCTTGCCCAGAAAAATAGGCAGGTGGGTATGGAATTTCTCGCCAAGAATAAGAAGGAAAAGGGTGTCAAAGAAACCTCGAGCGGCCTGCAGTACAAGATCATCAAGGAGGGGAACGGTAAAACTCCCGCGCCCGGTGATACCGTTACGGTCAATTACCGTGGCACGTTGCTGAACGGCCAGGAATTCGACAGTTCCTACAAACGTGGCGAGCCCTCCACGTTTCCAGTAAGTGGCGTCATCAAAGGTTGGCAGGAGGCGCTGCCCATGATGAAGGAGGGAGCGAAATGGGAGATCTATGTACCTTCGGAGCTCGCCTATGGGCAAAGAGGCGTAGGTAACAATATCGGCCCCAATGAGACCCTAATTTTTGATATCGAATTACTCAATATCAAGGAATCTGCCGCGAATTGATTAGCTTATCCTAACCAGCGTCATACAAGTCACGCTCAAGCAGGCCGAGTTGACGGATGTGATCTATCCAGTCAGGGCATTATTTGTTTAACAATGTTATACATTATGCTATATTATGTATAACAAATAATTCACAATTACAGGATTATTCGTTAAATTAATGATTTATTGTAATAATCAGATACGTTTGACGGAACGCGAAAGGGGCCAGCTGAGATGGTTGACCGGCACCGATGTCAGTCATATCAAGACCCGGAAAGAGTTTGAAGGATTTATCGACGCCCAGTTGCGCCGCCAGCGATGTAATGGTCCGGGTGCCTGTCTGGCGCGGTGTTTGCTGGCCTCTTATCTATCTGGCTAATCGCGGCCCATATCGCCACAGGTCTGTATCGATAGCTGGTCGGTCCAGGTCAATTAACCAGGAACTGATAAGGGATCGTGTTGATCGCAATCTTGCGGTAACCCAGATAGTTTTCGATATACAGGATCGGGAATACATTGTATTCATCCGTTATGATGCTCGCCCTGGAGAGCAGTTGCGGGTTGATGTCACGCATTCTTGAAAATATCCGGCCCAGGTCGTCCCGCAGGTATACCGGCGTATCCCTGAAGGACAGGTTCAACCGCGGCCGGTAATCCCTGTTTCCTGCAACCAGATAAATGGCCGCCGTCTTGTCCGTATCAGTAAACTCATCATGAAACATGTACAGTTGCGGGAACCCGGTTACGAGCGTTTTTATCATATGATAATAGGCCGGCATGAGGGAGAGCAGGGTGAAGGTATTGAATACTGCTGCTCCAT
>Ga0315534_1000108_pt1 | contig 46494 bp, 38 predicted proteins | sample SalMarSW160240MG_FD_203094 | JGI IMG/M metagenome (GOLD analysis project Ga0315534, IMG submission 203094) | Salt marsh sediment microbial communities from the Plum Island Ecosystem LTER, Massachusetts, United States - Salt Marsh Sediment SW1602-40 ... | reverse complement strand
TACGCCAGCTATCCTTCTTCTCGATGAACCCACAACAGGTCTTGATCCAAATGCACGCAGGGAGATCTGGAATATTCTCAGGAAACTTAAGAAGATGTCAGAGACATCCATGATCCTGACAACTCATTATATGGAGGAAGCTGAAAAGTTATGTGATTATATTATAATCCTCCATAACGGAGTTATACTGCGTGAAGGCACAATTGACCAGCTGCTTGTTGACAGCAATTCACTTGATGACCTATTTATCTCGCTGACAGGAAGGATGATCTATGAGTAAGTTCCCCAGATTAAACCAGTTATGGTTACTTACACTGGCTCATTTCCGTGAAATAACCCGGGAACCGGGGGTTCTTTTCTGGGGTATAGTATTCCCTATTCTTATGTCGCTTGGCCTGGGTCTCGCATTCACAAAAAAAGGTGATATGCTTCGAAAGGTAGCTGTAATAAAATCCAGTGAGATATCAATCAGGGACACTTCAGCGATAGTCAGCTTCCTTCAGCAGAAATGTGAATTAAATAACTCAGGGAAAGAGGACGACTATAAATGGCGTTTTGAAATAAAGGATAATAAGCTGGGCAATTCAATCTTCCTTTTTTATGAACTTGAATGGGATGATGCCATGGTTCTGCTTAAACGAGGAACTGTCAATCTGATCCTTTACAGAAATAATGGCAACACTGAATATCATTTCGACCCTGTAAACTCTGATGCCGAGCTGACATATCTTAAGCTGAGCAATATTATTGGGACAGGTGAGATAATTCCTCAAAGAAACAGTGCCGAGATAAAACCTCTTACAGTTACCGGAACCAGGTATATTGATTTCCTGATACCGGGCCTGATAACCCTTGGTGTTATGATGTCGACCATGTGGGGTATCAGTTACGGTATAATAGAAAAACGTTCTAAGAAACTCCTGCGCCGCCTGGTTGCTACTCCAATGAGAAAGTCTCATTTTCTCATTGCCCTTATAGCTGTCAGATTAACAATGAATTTCATTGAGGCAATAATTATTATCGTTTTCGCAATACTTGCTTTTAACATGTCGATACAGGGCAACATTTCTGCTATGGTTCTCCTGTTCCTCGCAGGGAATATAGCATTTGCAGGCATTGCCGTCTTTGTTTCCTCCCATACATCAAATACTGAAATCGGTAATGGCCTGATTAACTTTATTGTCATGCCAATGATGGTACTGTCAGGCATCTTCTTCAGCTATTACAATTTCCCCGACTGGAGTATCCCGGTCATTCAGAAACTGCCCCTCACCATGCTCACCGATGGGATAAGAAGTATATTCAACGAAGGGGCCGGTTATACTGAAGTGGCATTTCCGGTATTGATATTATCAACTATCGGTGTAATCTTCTTTACTGCCGGATTGAAGATCTTCAAATGGCATTAAAATTTCCCTGATTTCATGCAACAATTGATTTTTCTTCCTGTCTTTTATGTGGAAACTGAATAAAAAACAAATAAGGAAGAAAATGAAAAACCTGAAGTATCTTACAGTTGCGGTTCTGTTCATTGCAATAAGTACGGCCGCCTGCGGTCAGTTACGGAAAACTGTTTATGGCGACGGCGATGTTGTCAGAAAAGACAGACCTGCAGGATCATTTACCGGCGTAAAGGTCAGTACCGGTATAGATGTTTACCTGTCACAGGGCAATGACATGAGCATAACGGTTCAGGCTGATGAAAACCTCCATGAATATATTCTTACTGAAATCAAGAATGATATTCTGCATGTTTATACTGATGCCAATATCCGAAGGGCAGAAATGAAAAGAGTGTATGTTACAATGAAAGAGATCGATTACCTGAGCACCAGTAGTGCCGGTGATATAATTGGTGAGACCCCGATAAGGACAGATGATCTGAAGATGAATGCCAGCAGTGCCGGTGATATCAAAATTGAAGTATACGCAGACAATGTCGAAATAGATATAAGCAGCTCCGGTGATATTACAATAACAGGAGAAGCTGATATTCTGGAAGGAGATCTCAGCAGTGCGGGTGATCTTAATGCCTATAATTTCAAGGTGAGAGAGGCTGATCTCAGTGCATCAAGTGCAGGAGATGCAGATATCTATGTGACTGAGAGGCTCAGAGCAAGAGCTTCCAGCGCAGGCGATATCAATTACAAGGGTAATCCGAAATATCTTGATGCCCATTCTTCAAGCGCAGGAGGAATTCACAGTAAGTAATATCCAATAACTATATATTTCCCTCTTATTATGAACCGTCAGGGTCATCCCTGACGGTTTTTTTCTATTTTTGTACTATACCCCATATTTATTAATCTTTTATTCAATGAAAGAAAATATAAGCATCAACCTGAATAACACGGGAAGCTTTGTTCCGTATGAAGAAATATTAGCCCTCGCACAGCAATCAACAAGACATCTTGACAGCCTTAATGGTGCGACGGGAGCAGGTAATGATTTCCTGGGATGGCTTTCTCTTCCTGATGATATCCTTACACAGCTTAACAGAATAGAAAAAACTGCCAGTCATCTGAGATCAGTTTCAAACACGACTGTGGTCATCGGAATTGGAGGATCTTACCTTGGAGCCAGAGCCGTTATTGAGGCATTGTCACATTCATTCCCCTCATTTCTTAAATCAAAGCATCATGAAATGCTGTATGCCGGACAGAATATCTGCGAGGATTATCTGTCGGATCTGCTGGAGATCCTGGAAACCAGGGATTACTCTGTCATAGTCATTTCAAAGTCAGGAACAACAACAGAACCTGCCATAGCTTTCAGAATCCTTAAGGATCACCTTGAAAGAAAAGTGGGAAAAGTAGTTGCCGCCGACAGGATAATTGCTGTGACCGACAGCACGAAGGGAGCATTGAGATCACTTGCCGAAATCAATGGTTATGAGACTTTTGTCATTCCCGATAATATCGGGGGACGGTATTCTGTTCTGACCCCGGTCGGACTTCTTCCCATAGCTGTCAGCGGCCTGGATATCAAAGCCCTGGTAAAAGGTACAAAAGCAATGGAAGGGGCAACAAGACTTAATAAAAATGCCTCATCAAATCCTGTCCTTATGTATGCTGCTGCCCGTAACCTCCTGCTTCAGGCAGGCAGACCGGTCGAGTTACTTGTAGGATTTACGCCAAGGCTCCATTACCTGACCGAATGGTGGAAACAACTGTTTGGCGAAAGTGAAGGGAAAGAAGGGAAAGGAATTTTCCCCGCTTCGGTTGATTTCACAACTGACCTTCATTCACTCGGTCAGTATATCCAGGAGGGACAGAGAATTCTTTTTGAGACAATCATTTCAGTATGTAATCCACGTAAGAAACTGACGATCCCTAAGGAGAAAGATGATGACGATCAACTAAATTACCTTGCAGGAAAAAGACTTTCGGAAGTGAATCATAGTGCTGAAACGGGAACAATACTTGCTCATAATGACGGAGATGTACCGGTAATTACACTTAATGTTCCTGAAATTAACGAGTTTTATATCGGACAGATGGTCTATTTCTTTGAACTGGCCTGTGCTGTCAGCGGGTATATCCTCGATGTTAATCCTTTTGATCAGCCGGGAGTAGAAGCATATAAGAAGAATATGTTCGCGCTTCTAAATAAACCAGGATTTGAAGAAGCCGGTAAAAAACTGAAAGAAAGGTTGAAGTAAGTTGAAAAAAGTTGAAGGGAGTTGAAGAAGGTTGAAGTGGATTTAATCCATAAAAATCCCCTCCTTGGAGAGCCTGCCCCGACAGAATGTCGGGAGGTTTGGGGTGGGTATGTATATATCTAATATATTATTAATTACATAACATATTAAGGATGAACTTAGAACTAAGGAAAGACTTCACATGGTCGCTTGTTGTGCCGACCAGCATGGGAGTCCGTATAACTCCCGCAAACGGCCAACCGGTTGATTGCAGCGATACATTCCATATGCAAGTTACCAGTGCAGAAACCAATGTGGCAAGCGTATCATCATACCTCGGGCTGCCTGTAAAAGTTCTTACAACTTTTGTTATGGAGAGCCCAATTGCAAGATTAATAAAAGATAATCTTGCCAGTCGTCATATGGCTGTTGAGGGTAAGGAAGTTGAACAAGGAGGCCCCTGGGGTTATCGTCACCAGTTCAATATAGCTGATAGTGGTTACGGGGCACGCGGGCCCAGAGTACATAATGATCGTGCCGGAGAGATCGGCAGAACACTTAATGCAAGAGATTTTGACCTTGAACGTATATTTGGTAAAGAGGGTGTTCAGATACTGCACATATCAGGACTAATTGGAGCACTGTCGCCTGAAACAAGCAATTTCTGTCTTGAGCTGGCAAGAGCAGCAAAAAAACATAAAACACTCATCTCCTTTGACCTGAATTACCGTGCAACATTCTGGAAAAACCATGATAAAGAGCTGTCTGTAGTTTTCAGGGAAATTGCAGGTATTGCCGATATCCTTGTGGGCAACGAGGAAGATTTCCAGCTGGGCCTTGGTATCGAGGGTCCGGAAAAGGGAGGCAAAGATATTGCATCACAGATTGAAAGCTTCAGGGAGATGATAGGTAAAATAAGAAAAGCCTATCCCGATACTTCAGTCTTTGCCACTACCCTGCGGCAGGTAATAAACGCCAATAAACATCTCTGGGGAGCTGTCATGCATGAAGGCGATAACTGGCATGTTGTTGAGCCAAGGGAAATAGATATCCTTGACCGTATCGGCGGAGGTGATGGATTCGTGGGAGGACTTCTATATGCCATTCTTAAAGGCTGGGAACCGGATAAATGGATCCAGTTCGGTTGGGCTGCCGGCGCCCTGGCAACAACCATGATTACTGATTACTGCCAGCCGGCCGATGAAGAACAGATCTGGAATATCTGGAAAGGAAATGCACGTGTAAGTCGTTAAAAAAATATACTAATAAACCAATTAAATAAAATCAGTATGAAAAAAATTGCATTCTATCCTATGGCTCTCATTGTCATAGTTAGCATTACTATGAGCAGTTGCAAAAAATGGAGTGAAACCGTAACGGGATCTGTCATGACCGTTTTCAATAAGGGTGGCCAAACTCTTGGTTATGATACAACTTCGGGAGTAGTTTTATTGACTGATAAGGGTTTTGCATTCAAAGACCTTAATAAGAATAGCCAGCTCGACCCATATGAAGACTGGCGGCTAAGTGCAGATGAAAGGGCAAAAAATCTTGCTTCAAAAATGAGTATTGAACAGATCGCAGGATTAATGTTATACAGTGCTCACCAGTCTATACCGTCAGGTTCACGACGTTCTTTCTTTGGTGGAGCTACTTATGGTGGCAAGCCATTTGATGAGAGCGGTGCAAAAGCTTCAGACCTCACCGACCAGCAGATTAAATTTCTTACTGAAGATAACCTGAGACATGTTCTTGTAACGTCAGTGCAAAGTCCTGAAATAGCAGCAATATGGAATAATAATGTTCAGGCGCTGTGCGAAAGCATAGGTTTTGGTATTCCTGCCAACAACAGTTCTGATCCGCGACACCGGGCAATGTCAACAGCTGAATATAATGTCGGCTCAGCCGGACAGATATCCATGTGGCCAGGATCGCTGGGGATGGCTGCCACATTCGATCCGGATGTTGTTGAACAGTTTGGGGAAATAGCTTCCCGGGAATATCGTGCTTTGGGTATCACAACTGCCTTGTCGCCACAGATAGATATGGCTACTGAACCTCGCTGGAGCAGAGTAAGCGGCACATTCGGCGAAAGTCCGCAGCTTTCGGCAGATATGGCAAGAGCATATGTCGACGGATTCCAGACATCCCCCAGTGAAACGGTCATTGCAGACGGATGGGGTTATAACAGTGTAAATGCAATGATTAAACACTGGCCGGGAGGAGGACCCGAAGAAGGAGGACGTGATGCTCACTTTGCCTTTGGCAAATATGCTGTCTATCCCGGCAATAATTTTGCCGACCACCTGATTCCCTTTACCGAGGGAGCAATGAGACTGGAAGGTGAAACTAAAATGGCTTCTGCCGTAATGCCTTACTATACAATATCTTATGATATTGATCAGGCTAATAATGAAAATGTCGGCAATAGCTACAACAAATATCTTATTAACGATCTTTTACGTGGTAAATATTCCTATGATGGCGTTGTTTGCACTGACTGGGGTGTTACAAGAGATGAGACAGCTATCGATGGATTTGGAACCACTTGCTGGGGTGTTGAAACATTATCGGAGGTTGAAAGACATTATAAGATAATAATGGCAGGTGTTGACCAGTTTGGAGGTAATAATGATGCAGGACCTGTTGTCGAAGCATACAACATGGGTGTTGAAGAGCTAGGCGAGGAATTCATGCGTGCAAGGATGGAGCAATCAGCTGTCAGACTGCTGAAGAATATTTTCAGAGTCGGGCTTTTTGAAAATCCATATCTTAACCCCGAAGAAACAATTAACATTGCAGGAAATACTGAGTTTATGAAAGCCGGATATGATGCCCAGCTTAAATCGATTGTCATGCTGAAGAAAATAAATAATGTACTGCCGGCGGAGAAAAATAAAACAGTTTATATTCCAAAAAGAAAAATGCCTGCCGGCAGGAATTTCTTCGGTATGGAGACACCCGAATCGGAATCGTATCCGATCAATATTGACATTGTAAAGAAATATTTCAATGTAACCGAAAATCCTTCTGAAGCTGATTTTGCACTTGTTGTAATAAGCAGTCCAAACGGCGGCACCGGGTACGATCGTGCCGATGTTAATAAAGGCGGTAACGGGTATGTCCCTATCAGTCTTCAGTATAGCAAGTATGTAGCTGTGGAAGCCCGTGATCCAAGCATCGCAGGAGGTGATCCGCTTGAGGATTTTACCAACCGTACTTACAAAGGTAAAACAGTAAATACTCAAAATGCAGGTGATCTTAAGATGGTTCTTGATACTAAAAATGCTATGAAGGATAAGCCTGTGATAGTATCTGTCAATATATCAAAACCTATGGTATTCGCTGAATTTGAAAAAGCTGCCGATGCTATCCTTGTCACTTTTGAAGTGCAGGATCAGGCAATTCTGGATATTATCAGCGGCGCAGCAGAGCCTTCAGGACTTCTTCCGCTGCAGATGCCGTCAAATATGTATACTGTCGAAACCCAATATGAGGATGTGCCCTTTGACATGACCTGCCATGAAGATTCGGAAGGAAATGTATACGATTTCGGATTCGGATTGAACTGGAGCGGGGTAATACAGGATGCCAGAACTGAGAAGTATGGGAAGAAATAAACCTCTCCCAGATATTCTCATATCCTATTTTTCTTACCTGTCAGCTTGTGTTTTCTGATGAATTCATCGAGAACCTGTGACAGGTTTGGATCTCCTATCTCCTGCAGATCATAATAGACCCTGGTACTGGGTTTCTTTATATTTATGATCCTGTTTAGATCGATTGGCGTTGCAATAATGACACTGTCGCATTTGGTCCTGTTGATTGTGGTTTCCAGATCGTGTAACTGCTGTTTCCCGTAACCCATTGCAGGTAAGAGTGTCCCGATATCCGGATATATCCTGAAAGTATCTGTAAGTCTTCCGACAGTATATGGTCTGGGATCAACAAGATCTGCAGCTCCGAATTTACGGGCAGCAACAACACCGGCGCCTATTTTCATCTCACCATGAGTCAGTGTCGGGCCATCTTCAACAACCAGCACTAATTTTCCTCTTATCACAGATGGATTATCAACCTTTATTGGTGAAGCACCATCAATGACGACAGCTTTAGGGTTAACTTTTGCAATACTTTCACGCACCACCTGAATTCCCTCAGGAGCGGCAGTATCTATCTTATTAATTATCACTACATCAGCCAGCCGCAGATTTACCTCCCCGGGATAATACTTTAATTCATGTCCTGCTCTGTGGGGATCCGTGACAGTTATCATCATATCAGGTTTATAGAAGGGAAAATCATTATTTCCTCCGTCCCACACAATAACATCACAACCTGCAGGATCCTTCTCTGCTCTACGCAAAATTGCCTCATAGTCAACACCTGCATAAATAACATTGCCTCTTACCAGATGAGGTTCATATTCCTCCATCTCTTCGATAGTGCATTTATGTTTATCCAGATCTTTTATGACCGCAAATCTCTGTACTTTTTGCGCAGTGAGATTTCCGTATGGCATCGGATGACGAACGGCAACCACTTTTAATCCTTTCGACATAAGTATCTCTATTACCCTTCTTGAAGTCTGACTTTTACCACAACCAGTCCTCACAGCACCGACAGCAATTACAGGCTTTTCACTTTTAACCATTGTATCATAAGGTCCCAGCAAAACAAAATTTGCACCTGAAGCATTCACGATTGCACTCACTGACATCACCTTCTGGTATGTAATATCGCTGTATGAAAAGATACAGTCATCAACTTTATACTTTCTGATAAGTTCCGAGAGATTTTCCTCTGCGAAGATCGGAATACCTCCGGGATATAATTTGCCTGCAAGTTCCTTCGGATATTTCCTCCCATCAATATCAGGTATCTGGGCGGCAGTGAATGCTACAACATTATAATCCTTGTTATTTCTGAAATATGTATTGAAATTATGAAAATCCCTTCCAGCTGCACCAATTATGATGACATTCTTTTTACCCATAAAAACCTCCTTAATTAAAAGTGAAAAATTATTTTAGATGAAAGACGTTTAATTTTAATATGACACAACAAATGTATAATTTGCATATTGAAATTCCGAACATTTAAAGGGATTTTTTTATGTGCTGTTTATGTAGTATTATATTCTGTATATCAGATATTTAATCTTGCTATTACAATAACGGCTGAACTTGTTAAAGAAATTGTTTTGGATATCATAAGGCATATGGTAAATTCTTTGTACTATTATATCAGTATATGAATGTGCTCGCCCACATATATTTGTCAGGTGATGATGAAGAGATAATTATTGGTAATTATATCGGGGATTATGTAAAAGGGCGAGATTATCTCAATTATCCCGATCTTATCCGCAAAGGTATAATAATACATCGCCACATTGATGATTTTACCGACCGACATCCGGTTGTACATCGAAGCAAGATATTCTTTTCGAAAAAATACCACAGGTATGCAGGAGTTGTAACAGATATTATTTATGATCATTTTCTGACAAAGGAATGGAATTTTTTCTCAAGAAGGCCTCTTGAAAGTGTGACATATAACTTCTACAGGGCAATGGTTAACAATTACGATATCCTGCCTGCCGAGGTCAGTGAGATGATGCCTTTCTTTATCATCAATAACTGGATAGAATCATACCAGACCGTACGTGGGATCGGCCATGTATTGAAGACATTGAGTAAGCATTCCACCCTGCCCAGTCAAACAAGGTTTGCAATTCGTGCATTGAAGAAAAATTACTATTCTCTGCAGGACGATTTTATGGAGTTTTTCCCACAGCTTATCGATTATGTGGAAAAAGATTTTGGGATTGAGATCTCACACAGAATTACAATTCCGTTCTGATCATATCAGGTATTCTGCACGACCTGCATCAAGCCTCAGAAAAATAAACAACAATATTGTGAATCCCCACAAGGAGCTTCCTCCATAACTTAAAAATGGCAATGGAATGCCAATAACTGGTACCAGGCCTATGGCCATACCTATATTTATAAAGAAATGAGTAAACAGAATGGATATAACACCATAACCGTATATTCTTGAAAACGCCGAACGTTGTCGTTCAGCAAGAATAATGAGCCTAAGCAGCAGAAAGAGGTATAAGATGATAACTATAACAGAACCAAGGAAGCCCCACTCCTCACCAATAGTACAGAATATAAAATCGGTACTCTGGGCTGGGACAAACTTAAATTTCGTCTGAGTCCCCTGAAGATATCCTTTTCCTGTAAGTCCGCCTGATCCAATTGATATCATCGACTGGTTCACATTATATCCGGTGCCATGAGGATCTGATTTGAAGCCCAGCATAATTTCAACCCGCTCCCTCTGGTGAGGCTTAAGTAAATGACTGTAAGCATAATCCACCGAATTGATATACAACACACTGCCAAGAAGAAACAGATAAATAACAAGTATTGACTTTGCTTTCCTGAGGTAAATATGGTACACAAATGTTATCCCGGAGATTATAAGTGATATCATTATGATCAGTTTATTATTAAGCGACTTGAAAATAAAATGATCAAGCCCGTATAATATTCCGAAAATGATTATGAAAATTCCAAGACCGGTAAAACATGTCTTCCATTTTCGTGTAGCAAACAATGTAATAAAAAAAGCTGCACCTATAAGTGCAAACTCAAGGTAGACATCACTTAAAAGAAGTGTCAGAAAAAAAAGTATCACCATAAGCAGTCCCGACAGAAAAACATATGGGCTCATTCCCTCCCTGAAAAGGACGAGGAAGAATGAAAAGAATACAACGGTTGACCCGAGATCCGGCTGTAATGCAATAAGAAAAGCCGGCAAAAGAATTATTCCGATGGCAGGCATTATTATGTTCAGTCTGGTCAGCTCCTGTCGTCGTTTGTTAAGATAATCGGCAAGCACCAGTGCTGTTCCGAATTTGGCAAACTCGGAAGGCTGAAGACTTATCTGGCCGAATTCGAACCACGATTTTGCTCCGTTTATTTCTTTGCCAAGTAAAAGTACCAGTAAGAGCAGGAACATTAGCCCTCCGTATATAAACCAGGAAAAGAAAAGATAGAATCTTGTATCAATAATCACTATAAATGCAGCTAGAATGAACGATGCAATAATCCAGATAAATTGTTTTCCGTAACGCTGAGAAAGATCAAGGATGCCCTTATGTTCTTCGTTGTATACTGCAGCATAAATATTGAACCATCCCATCATTACCAGGATGAGAAAAAGCAGGATCGTCACTTTATCGATCCCGATCCAGATATTAATCCTCCGTTTCAATTTCCTGCGATTTGTTTATCAGGTCCAGTTCAAGTATTCTCTGTTCCTTCCATTTACTGGCAAGAGATATTTGTCCTGCAATATATTTCTCAATCATCAGGCTTGCCACAGGAGCGGCATAGGTGGCACCGAAACCTGCATTTTCAACATAAACGGCTATTGCAATCTTGGGATTTTCCTTCGGAGCAAAAGCAATAAACACTGAATGGTCCTCTCCATGAGGATTCTCTGCTGTTCCTGTTTTTCCGCAAACGACAATATCCTGTAATGCTGCTATCCGGGCTGTTGCACCTGCTTCTCCATTGACAGCAGCTTCCATTCCAGAGATGATTCTTTCGAAATTAACAGAATCAATGGTTATTGTATGTTTCGTAGTAAAAGCTGTATCGATACTTTTTCTTTTACCAAATGATTTGACTATATGAGGAGTATAATAAAATCCCCTGTTTGCAATGGTGGCAGTCATATTAGCCATCTGCAGCGGAGTTGTCCCTATTTCTCCCTGGCCAATAGCCAGTGAGATCACATTCAACGCTTTCCATTTGTCTTTGCCATAATACCGGTCAAAATATGATGATTCCGGGACTATTCCCGTTAATTCATTTACAAATTCACTGCTCAGTCTCCTGCCAAAACCAAATTCATTAAGGTAGCTCTTCCATTTTTCATATGCCTCGGCAACAGATTCATATGCCGGGTTCTCAAGGATCCTTCTGAATGTCTGACAGAAATAAGAATTGCATGAATTCATTATTGCTCCTTCCAGGTCAAGGGGAGATTTGTGGGAATGACAGCCTACAAAAAGGTACCCGTTATTACAGCCAAATTCCGTTCCGGGATAAATTACCTTTTCCTGGAGCCCAATAAGTCCGTTCAGGGGTTTAAAGGTTGATCCCGGAGGATATGAAGCCATAAAAGCCCTGTTAAAAAGAGGCAGCAGGGTATCGGACTGAAGTCTGGAAAAATTCTCCGATCTTATGCGTCCCACAAGAAGGCCGGGATTATAACAGGGAGATGAGATAAGTGTAAGTATCTCTCCTGTTGCCGGTTCAATGGCCACTATACTGCCTGTTTTGTTTCTCATAAGCTGTTCACCATATTCCTGCAGATCAAGATCGATTGTTGAAATAATATCTGCTCCCTGGACAGCCATCGTATCGAAGCTGCCATCAGCATATGATCCCTTTACACGGCTGTAAACATCTACCATATAGATCTTTATGCCGCGTGCTCCCCTTAGCTCACTTTCATAGGCCTCTTCAATACCAAGCTTTCCTATATAGTCGCCTGGTTTATAATAGGGATTCTGTTTAATTATGTTTTCATCCACCTCGCTGACATATCCTAGCAGATGTGATGCAATGGGCTTTGAATATTTTCTCAGGGTACGCGGCTGAACATAAAACCCCGGGTACATGAACATTTTTTCCTGGAACTGCGCATAAGTCTCAGCAGATATCTGCTTTAAAAATACCGAAGGGGCCCTCCGTGAATAGCTGCTGGCAGCTTTCATCCTATCCTTGAAAAATTCTTCCGTAATTCCCAACTCACTGCAAAATAATGAGGTGTCCATGCTGCCTGTCTGTGCCGGTACAACCATAAGATCATAAGCTGCCTGGTTGAAAACCATAAGTTTCTCATTTCTGTCGTATATAAGTCCCCGTGCAGGATACTGAGTTACATATCTTAAGACGTTGTTATCAGCAGATAACCTGTAAGTATCTTCAATAACCTGAATTGAAAACAATTTGATTGCAAGCAACAAGGCTGCAAAGACTATAATCCCCGCTATTATATATCTCCTTCTGGTATATGTATCTTTCATGAGCCTTTTATTTATTTTCCCTTCCTGGCATATTCCAGGAGAATAATAAAGGTTATCGAGAATAGAGAACTTAATATAACCCTCAACAGTGTCCGGAAGAAATCAGTAAGACGAAAAACCTCCAGATAAAACAAGGCTGTATGATGAATGAGTACAATAGTTAATGTATATATCAGGTACCATTTGAACCCGTAAATTATCATCGAAGGGTCAGAACCGGGTTCATAACCGTCCCTGGGTGAAATTAATCTCATTACGTGGGGACGGACAAATCCAGCAAGGACTGTTGCTGATGCATGCATACCCAAAGAGCCACAAAAAAGGTCTATAGTCAGCCCCGTGAAGAATGCAATAATAAGCAGCAGCCATGATGATATCTCACATGGCAGGAGCAGTATGAACATAATATAGATCCATGGGTTTATATAACCGCTGAATTCAATATTATTGAACAACAAAACCTGCAGAAGCATCAGCAAAATAAATATCAGACCATATCTTAAAATCGAATTGATCATTGAAATAATTCTTCGAGTTCAATCTGTTCTTCTTTCTGCATATTACCCAGTACATTAACAAAATAAAGTTTCTTAAAATCTGTTTTCAGCAGGATTTCAATTTTGTAAAAATTTCCTCCCGGGTTTTCAAAATTGTACACTGTCCCTATCATTATCCCTTCAGGGAAGATTGCGGAGAAACCTGTTGTTTCGATTGTATCTCCAACACTGACAGGCACATGCTGTGGTATTTCGCTTAGCATAGCATATTTAAAGTCACGACCATCCCAGTTTAATGACCCGAAATACCCGTTCGATTTAATTCTTGCGCTGATCCTGAAATCAAGGTTTAGAAGTGACATGGCAACAGAGTAGTTTTCGGAGCAGCCTACTATAACACCTGCAATACCTTCAGCCGATGTTACTGCCATGTCGACTGACAAGCCATTCTTTTCGCCCTTATCGATAGTAAAGAAGTTTTTCTGCTTATTTACAGAATTATCAATAACCCTGGCTGAGGTATATGTGTATTGTTGATGGTATATTGTATCGGAAACTGAAAAAAAAAGCAGGTCTTCTTTATTTTTCAACTTCTCCACAGTACTTTTTAGTGAGGTGTTTTCTGCTGCAAGTTCCTGGTTTATTTCCCTTAATCTGAAATATGATCTTGTGTTGCTGATTCGTTTTTCCACACCCCTTGTAACACCCTGGATTCCTTTTACAACCCGTGAGTTATGATAATTATTACCTGTGCTGAGCAAATAAATGGCAATCCCTTCAAGTATAAGGAAGATTATCAGGTTGTTATACTTCGCCAGAAAATTCAGCAGGTTTCTCATTCACATCGGTAAATTATCTCATGAGGAACGGAAATTTGTCAACATTTTTCAGAGCCACACCTGTACCACGTGCGACAGCATGAAGGGGATCCTCAACAACATTGAACTTAATATTTATCTTATCTGTAAATCTCTTATCCAGGCCTCTTAACAGGGCTCCTCCGCCAACCATGTATATTCCTTTATTCACTACATCTGCGTAAAGTTCCGGAGGTGTTTGTTCAAGCACATTTAAAAGCGCTGCTTCAACTTTTGAAAGTGACTTATCAAGGCAATAGGCTATTTCCTGGTATGAAATAGGTATTTCAATCGGCAGGGCAGTCATTATATTCGGCCCCCTGACAATATAATCGGCCGGAGGATTATCGATGTCAGGCAGGGCTGCTCCTACACCTATTTTAATATCTTCAGCAGTTTTTTCACCAATTTTGATATTATGCTGGTGCCGCATATAAGCCTGAATATCAGCTGTAAAGCCATCGCCTGCGATCCTTATAGATTTGTTGCATACAATACCGCCCAGAGCAATTACAGCTATCTCAGTTGTGCCTCCTCCAATATCTATTAACATAAAACCTTCAGGGGCTTCAACGTCAAGGCCTATTCCGATAGCTGCAGCCATTGGTTCATAGATCATATAAACGTCCCTGCCCCCGGCATGCTCGGAAGAATCGCGAACTGCACGTATTTCAACCTCTGTACTGCCTGACGGTATACATACAACCATCTTCAGGGATGGAGAAAAGAAACGCGGACCCCTGTTAATCATTTTGATCATTCCTCTTATCATCAGCTCGGCAGCATTGAAATCTGCAATCACGCCATCTTTCATCGGTCTGATCGTTTTTATGTTTTCATGTGTTTTACCATGCATCTGCCTTGCTGCTTCTCCTATTGCTATCAGCTTTCCCGTATTTTTGTCCATTGCTACTATGGATGGTTCATCAACAACGATCTTATCATTGTTAATAATAATAGTATTGGCTGTTCCGAGATCAATAGCAATCTCCTGCGTCAAAAATGAAAAGAGTCCCATTTAATGAGAATATTAATTATAGGTTAATGTTTAAAATGCCTTATTCCTGTAAATACCATTGCCATTCCGTTCGAAGAACAATAATCAATTGATTCCTGGTCACGTACTGATCCTCCCGGCTGTACTACAGCTGTTATACCTGCTTTATGTGCTATTTCCACACTGTCGCTGAAAGGGAAGAAAGCATCGGATGCCATTACTGATCCCTTCAGGTCGAATCCGAATGTTTTTGCCTTTTCAATTGCCTGCTTAAGAGCATCAACTCTTGAGGTTTGACCAACACCGCTTGCACAAAGCTGGTTATCCTTGGCGATAACAATGGTATTTGATTTACTATGCTTTACAATTTTATTTGCGAATACAAGATCGCTTAATTCAGAAGGTTCCGGAATTTTTAGTGTAACAGGTTTCATGTCTTTTTCCGATTCAGTATTATTATCCCGTTCCTGCCACAAAACACCATTCAGTAATGACCTGTAACTGTATAGATTCTCTATCTGTGTTTTCCTTTCAAGGATGATCCTGTTCTTCTTATGCTTGAGTATTTCAAGTGCAGGTTGTGTGTATTTGGGTGCGATAATTATTTCACAGAATATTTTATCCATCTCTGCTGCAGTTACCTCATCAACAGTTCTATTAGTTGTAATTATGCCTCCAAAGGCTGAAACTGGATCGCATGCCAGGGCTGCTTTCCATGCTTCTGTGATATTGTCCCTCGAAGCTGCCCCGCAGGCATTGTTATGTTTGACTATCACAACCGTTGTATCAGAAAAATCATCGATCAGATTAAGAGCAGATTCTATATCCAGCAGGTTATTATATGATATTTCTTTCCCGTGGAGTTTATCAAACAGCTTGTCGGGGTCGCCGAAAAATATCCCTTTCTGATGAGGATTTTCACCATACCGGAGTGGATATACTCTATCTATGCTTTCCCTGAAAGCTTGTATCCCTGCCTCCCTGTTGAAATACCTGAAAATTGCTGTATCGTAATTTGATGAGATTTTAAATGCATTGGCAGCAAAAAGTTTTCTTTCCCGCAGGGTTGTAACACCCTTCTTTTCCTGTAGTATTTTCAGGAGATCAGGGTATTGTTCCCTGCCTGAGATAACCAGCACATCATTATAGTTTTTTGCCGCTGCCCTGATCAGAGATATACCGCCGATATCTATCTTCTCAATTATTTCATTTTCATCATCGGTACTGTTTACCGTTTCCTCGAATGGATAAAGATCGACAATTACCAGGTCTATTTCGGGTATCTTATACTTAGCCATCTGTTCCAAATCTTCAGGATTCTCTCTTCGTGCAAGGATGCCACCGAAAACTGATGGATGAAGTGTTTTAACCCTGCCTCCGAGGATTGATGGATATGAAGTCAGATCTTCAACCTTTTCCGCAGGGATATTCAGGTCTTCTATTAATCTGAAAGTACCTCCTGTTGAAAATATTTTAACATCCAGTTTGTGCAGAGTTCTTACTATATCATCCAGACCCTCCTTATAAAAAACTGAAACTAAAGCGCTTTTAATTCTTTTCTCACTCATTATCTGATGATTATGATTGTCAAATCCTTAAAGTTAGGGCGATTAAAAATATATATTTTTTTGTTAACCTCAATAAATAAGCACAATGAATATCTGCACAAGAGAATTAATTGGTCATGAGCTTTCTTTTTTCTTATCTTTGAGGCTCGATAATTTTCTTTAGTTTAAAAGATGTTTTTGAGGTTATTTAAAGAAGGGTTTCTGTATGCTGTTAACTCATTCCTTGTTAATAAGTTAAGAACCTTCCTTTCGTTATTTGGCATTACCATCGGGATTTTTTCGATCATTTCTGTATTTACTGTTCTTGACTGGATGGAAAAAGCGATTCGTGATTCCATTGCAACCCTTGGAGACAACGTAATTTATGTTCAGAAATTCCCATGGTCATTTGATCCCAACCTTGAATGGTGGGATATCATCAAATGGCCTGTGGTGTCGCTACAGGATTATGAGGCTTTACTCAGAAAGTCAACCAGGGCCGAGGCAACCTGTTTTTCAGTCACTGAATCAGAATCAATCCGTTACAGAAAAACCCAGGCAAATAATGCATACATCTGGGCTGCAACTCATGAATTTGAAGAACTCAGGTCATTTGAAATAGAGAATGGCAGATATTTTACTCCTGAAGAGTCAGCCTCAGGAAGGAATGTCGCGATAGTCGGATATGAGGTTGCTGACAGGCTTTTTGAAGGTATAAATCCTATTGGCAAAGAGATCTCTATTGCCGGTCATAAGACGAGTGTGATAGGAGTCTTTAAAAAGGAGGGTAAAGGAGGAATAAGTGACAGCGGAATGGATGAGATGACACTTGTTCCGATAAATTTTGCACGTAACTTCATCAACATGCGTAATCCTTTCCTTGGATCCAATATTATGATCAGGAGTAAAGATGGCGTTTCAGCAGAGGAACTCAGCGACGAGGTTACTATGATCCTGAGAGCTGCACGCAGACTTCATCCCGGGGAGGAATCAAATTTTTCTGTCAACAAGGCAAGCCTGCTGACCCAGGGTTTTGAAACCGTATTTGCCGGAATAAATATTGGAGGCTGGATCATTGGAGGATTTGCCATCCTTGTTGGTGGTTTCGGGATTGCAAACATCATGTTCGTTTCGGTGAGAGAAAGGACAAATATAATAGGCATTCAGAAAGCCCTTGGAGCAAAACGCTTTTTTATATTACAGCAGTTTCTTACAGAATCGGTATTACTTTCAATTGCCGGAGGTCTGGTTGGTGTTTTCCTTATCTTCATTGCAACTCTTGTTATAAACTACCTCTGGGAGCTTAATATGTATCTTACCCTTGCAAATTCACTGCTGGCAATCTTTATTTCAGGATTAATAGGGGTTGTTGCCGGTTATGCTCCTGCCTATTCAGCTTCCAAGATGAATCCTGTTGAGGCAATAGGTTACTCATTCGGGTAAAATCCTGTTTTCTTCAATCCAGTTTGTAAGTTCAACAAAACGTTCGACAGATAACTGCTCGGGTCTTAAACTGAAATCCTTATAATCCTCCCTCTTCAGGTTAAATACAGCCTTAACAGAATTTCTGAGAGTTTTCCTCCTCTGGTTAAAGCCGGCTTTGATAACCTTCTTAAAAAGTGATTCATCACATCCGAGGTCCCTTACCTTGTTTCGTGTAAGCCGTATCACTCCAGATTTTACTTTTGGGGGAGGAGAAAAAACATGTTGAGGAACCGTAAAAAGATATTCTGTTGTGTAAAAAGCCTGCAGCATAACACTCAGAATCCCGTATACTTTTGAACCGGGCGGGGAGCAAATTCGTTCAGCAACCTCTTTTTGAAACATCCCGCATACTTCAACGATTTTGTCCCTGTTATCAAGAATTTTGAACATGATCTGAGATGAAATATTATATGGAAAATTTCCAATAATGGCCAGCTTACCATGGCAATACTGATCAGTATCCATTACCAGGAAATCACCCCTTATAATCTCTTTAAGACCAGGAAAGTTTTCTTTGAGATAATAAGCTGATTCGTTATCTATTTCAATAACCCTGAAATCAGGGAATTGCCTGTCCATGAGGAATCTTGTCAGAATACCGGTTCCCGGGCCTATCTCCAGTACAGATGAGTAACCTGAACCAGAAAGGGTGTTGGCTATTCTCCGTGCAATATCCCTGTCTTTAAGGAAATGCTGGCCAAGATTTTTCTTAGGATTTACCATTTTCAGATCTGAATCAGCTCCCTTCCGAATTTCCTCCAGAATGGTAATTGCTGATTTTCAAGAAATTGCAAGAAACGTTTCAGAACATTATAATATAATGTAACAAAGAGGAACAATGTCATTATCCAGATCACTACAACATTAAAGATCATTGTGTCTATTTTAAGATTACCCAGCAACTTGTAAGGGGCAAAGAAATGTGCTCTCCCGTATTTTGAGCCCGGGCTCATATAAACAAGATCCGCTTTCTGGATAAGCTTTGTATCCGTTTCGTATATCTTACTCGTATTAAGCCTGTTAAGTACGATGTCAGCAAGGCTTTCGTTATAATCAGTTTCTCTTAACCTGTTAAATTTATCATTGCCCATCTGGCTTGCTTTTGCATTGTATAACGAATCTCGCTGAAGCGATATTTCTCTGTTTATTAACCTGAAAGTCACCTTCAGGCTGTCGAGGAACAGCTTTACATCATCGCCTGTAATATCGTTGAATTGTGAATAATTCACACTGCTGATCCAGTCTCCGGGTTTTACACCCGATATCTCAGAGAGTTCATTTAAATGATAAATGATCTTCCTGAAATTGTTTTCCGTGTAATCGCGATATTCGGGATTTCTGCCAGCGACAAGGCACTCATTTACTTTTACCCCGAGAGTTGGTATCAGAAAAGAAGAATACCATTCATTCTGGCTGAGCGCCATATCGTATTCGAAGAAAGGCTTCTCAAATCTGTTGCTCTTGAATTGTTCAACACTCATAGCCTCATATGCCCATCGTGTTGTCATTATGTCTCCAATAACAGGGACATAAATCTTCCTGCTTAGCGATTTGTGCAATTCATCAAACTTAATCATTGCACCTCCCAGCAGAAGTTGCGGTACAAGTATCAGCGGGATCAGGATATAAATACTTATAACTGACCTCATTCCGGCCGATATATTCAATCCCATGAGATTACCGCAGCAGGCAGTGGAAAAGAGGATCAGCCACTGCTGAAACAGCATTCCCCTGACCTCAAGGACGGTATTTGCCACCAGAACAAAGGATAATGTCTGGATTGCAGACAGGGTAAATAGGAAATTGATCTTCGACACCAGGTAACTCAACCTGCTCAGGTTAAGGAATTTCTCCCTCTCCAATATTTTCCTGTCACGAAATATCTCTTCTGCACTTACAGTAAGTCCAATAAACAGGGCAACAACGACTGACATGAACAGGAATACCGGATAATTTTTATTCTCCGAAAATATATATGTCCCGCTTGCGCTGTACTTCGAGATATAACCGAGTATTAATGCCAGCAGGGGAGCCTCAAGCAGGTTTATGGTCATATACTGCGTATCGGCAAACTTACGCATCAGGTTGCGTTTGAAAAACACCTTTATCTGCTCCGATTTGCCCGGCACCCTGTATTTACTGGGTGTAACAGGTATCTTTTCAGGTTCTTCCCCTGCAACAGGCATCATCTTTTTCCTGTACTTCTCATTCCATTCTTTAGGGCTTACCTGTCTTTCCTTTCCCGGATAGCCGGCATTGTCGATACTTTTGACCTCGATAATCTCAAGTATATTATCTGTCTCTATATTTCCACAGTTCGGGCATTCGCTTTCTGCAGCATTTGCCTGCGATGTTTCGGTTTTAAAATAGACCAGGGCTTCCACGGGGTCACCGTCATATATCATGTACCCACCCTTATCCAGGATCCAGAGCCGGTCAAACATCTTAAAAACATCTGAAGAGGGCTGGTGAATAATTGTAAATACGAGCTTTCCTCTCAGTGTCTGGTTTTTAATCAGATTCATTACTTTTTGCGAGTCGAAAGAGGATAGTCCCGATGTGGGTTCATCAATAAACAGCACTACAGGTTCGCGCATAAGCTCCAGCCCAATATTGAGCCGTTTTCGCTGACCTCCGCTCACCTTCTTGTTCAGCATATCGCCGACCTGAAGATCTTTAATCTCAATCAGATCCAGATCGGTCAATAATTTATCCACGGTGCTGTTAAGCTGCTCCTCGTTATAATCTCCAAAACTGAGCCGGGCATTGAAATAGAGGTTCTGATACACAGTCAGCTCTTCAATAAGCATATCATCCTGCGGAACATAACCTATCAGCCCCTTAATTTCTTCAGCATCGGAATGAATGTTATAACCATTTATATATATTTCTCCGCTTGTTGGTTTAATCTTTCCATGCAGGATATTCAGCATTGTGGTTTTACCAACACCGCTCCCTCCCATAATACCGATAAGGTTACCTGATTCAACTCTGAAATTCATTTTCTGAACTCCATTATCAGAGTTCTTAAACTGGTACTCGATATCATGACCTTCAAAAACTATTTTTTCGGAGAATTTTCCCGAAACGAATTTCTTGTAGATCTTTGAATAATAAATAGGTTCGATCCCCTGTCCTTTTATATTTACACCTTTTTCGAGTAAATAGGACCGAAAGGCTATAATATCCCTGCCTTTAAAATAGAGTGCCAGAGGACCATCATAAGTCAGAAGCAAAGCGCCAGTGCTTTCAATATGAACAATAGCAAGATGCCCTTTGAAGCCTTTGATCCTGATATGACGCCATTTATCATAATTTTTATAGATGTCTGCCGCTGAATATTTTGGATTATCGCTTTCAATAATAAGAACACATTCAGGAGATATTTCATCGAATGTTCTGCCTATCATAAAAGCAGCAGCATTGTCATATTCTTTTTTCGATATATTGAATGTCCTGGCAACGATGTCGATGATAGTTTTTTCCTGTTCTGTAATCATTCCATCCTCAAAGGCGAATTCTATCAGCTGAAGAAATACGATCATCCTCTCCTCCAGGAAGAGTCCCTTTTTTATCTGCCTGCAAATATTAGTGATCTGGAACGATATCAGAGAATCTTCATCTGCCAGTTCTGTCTTGTCAACGCTTTTCAGTTCATTGGAATAAAATTCGAGATTGTTTTCGAAAAGGGCGAAATACTCCTCTTCAAGTTCCCTGTTAAGGTATCTCCGGAGATAGCTGCGAAGGATTTTTTTGCCTCGTGATGTTATTCCTGCAGGATTAACTGTCGAGACAATCGCAAAAATATGGATCAATGCCAGTAATACTGATTCTCTCATGAAAACATCAACTAAAAAAAAGACCGCAAAGTCAAACTCTTTGCGGCCAGAGACTTATTTCTTATTTATTGTACAATCAGGCTTCGCACCTCTTCCATTGCCTTTGTTATATCCATAATATCCTTCTGTGTAAGGCTTGTGTCAAGTCCTTCATATACCTTCTTTATGGGATCCAGTTTTTTGACAAACTCACTCACAATAGGATCATCCTCATATGGTTTTGTGATTTCGAGATAAACTTCGAATGAGCTCTTCTGTTCAAGAAGGTTTTTTGATATCCCTGCAACCTGGTATGCGGCTTCTGAAACATGTGTTGTAAGGTACATTCCTTCAACCCAGGCACCACCAACAACCAGAAGAGCCAGAGGCTGCTGGTCATTATCGCTCAGATAGGTATAGGTGGCGTCGAATGCATCTGTAAGAACCTCCACAAGCCTGTCCTTGTAATCATAATTCTGCTTTATCCTGTCATATAGTGTCGCATCATAGATCTGTGACATATTAAGATCAGCAGCAAGAGACCGGATGGCGTCCAGGTAATTAATAACCTCCTGTTGCATATTATATAATGTTGCATAGCTGAGATCAGCGCCAAATACCCCCATGTTTATAGCCCTGGCTGTGTTTTTGAAGTACTTCTTGGTATTTTCAACAGGATTGGAAATGCCAAATATGTAACCAACATCAAGGTCGGAAAGCATTTTAATAACTTCAGCAGATGTAGGAAGAGGATAAACATTGGATTCTATTTCATTTTCAATTGTTTTTACCTGATCAAGTTCAAACTTTTTCTGCTCTTGATTTTTACATGATTTACAAGATGTAACACCTGCCATGCTTAATATAACAACCGGAAGTATAAACACTGCTATAAACCTTTTCATAAAATTCTTTTTTAATTAATGACCGTATCAAAAATCGCCCATAAAAGTAATAAAAATATTAAATAAACCCCTACAAGATTTTTAAATTGAATTTTATATAAACACAATTTCATACATGTTTGATACACCTGTTAAAACAGTACTGTCATTATCTCCCTCCGCCATTTATAAATGTTTTTCTTTATCTTTGACCCTCTGAAATCAGATCCTGTCAGGTTAAGCAGTAATCCTGTTTTCCTGAAAAATATAAATTGCCGGATGAACGAGAAGATGCAGGTAAGGTTGGTGCTGGAAGACGGAATGGTGTACCACGGCCGATCCTTCGGAGCATCGGTTCCATCGGCAGGAGAGGTAGTGTTCAATACTGCAATGACTGGCTATCCTGAAAGTCTTACCGATCCATCATACCGCGGTCAGATCCTTTGCCTGACATACCCCCTGGTTGGAAATTACGGAGCACCGGGAAAAAGTGAGGAGAATGATCTTTTTAGATTTTATGAGTCCTCATCTATACATATATCAGGTTTAATTGTATCTGATTATTCTTTTGAATACAGCCATTGGAATGCATCAGAAAGTCTTCATGAGTGGCTCCTCAGAAACAACATCCCCGGAGTATCCGGAATAGATACCAGAGCTCTCACAAAAAGAATCCGGGAAGAGGGAGCAATGCTTGGTAGAATTGAGCCTGAAGGAACAGATATACAATTCTTTGATCCTAATAAAGTAAACCTGGTAGCTGAAGTGAGTACACATGAAAAGAAAATCTATGGATCAGGAAAATACAGGATACTCCTTGTAGATTGCGGAGTTAAGTATAACATAATCAGGAACCTGCTAAAACGTGATACAACTATAATCAGAGTCCCCTGGGATTATGATTACCACAACGAGGAGTACGACGGGCTTTTCCTGTCAAATGGGCCGGGTGATCCTAAGATGTGTACCACTACAATAGAAAATATCAGAAGATCATTTGAAAAAGATATCCCTGTCTTTGGAATCTGTCTCGGGAACCAGCTGATGGCTCTTGCTTCAGGTGCTGACACCTATAAACTTAAATATGGACATAGAAGTCATAACCAGCCTGTGATCAAAATCGGGACCAGCAAGGCATACATCACATCACAGAACCACGGATACGCTGTTGACAACAATACGCTGCATAAGGACTGGGATCCGCTTTTCATCAATATTAACGATAAGACCAATGAGGGAATGCAACATAAAACCAAGCCTTTCTTTTCCACCCAATTTCATCCTGAGGCTTCCGGAGGACCTACGGATACGGATTATCTATTCGATGTTTTTATAGAGAATATCAGAAAATCAAAGGAATCCCGGTAATGATTTTCATGTAGAGGTTATTTTACATGTTCCATCATTTTTTCTGCGAATTCAGCAGCACTTTTATTCCTGAAACACTTCAATCTATCATTAAAGATCTGAGCAATCTCGCTGTTACAAAGATTCCCGATACTACCCTCATGGACGTAGTCTGAAATCTTTGTTTTCGAGAACGATGAGTTTTTAACCATTTCCGAAACCGCTTTATATGCATCACGGAAAGGGACCCCCTCCTTTACAAGACGGTTAACCTCCTCGGTGCTGAAAATCGTGTTGTATAAAGGATTTTCCGTAATATTCTTCCTTACCTGTATATTTTTCAGCATTAAAAGCATTATTTCAATAGACTCTTTTATTTCAGAGAATGAATCGAAGATAAGCTGCTTAAGAAGCTGAAGATCACGGTTATATCCCGATTGCAGGTTTGAAGTTAAAATAGCAACCTGCCCTGGCAGTGTCTGAATTATATTTGATCGTCCCCTTATGATCTCGAATACATCAGGGTTTCTCTTTTGAGGCATGATGCTTGAACCTGTAACATATTCATCGGGAAAATCAATGAATCTGAATTCAGAGCTCATATAAAGACAAATGTCCATTGAGAAACGTGACAGCGTCTGTGCCAGTGAAGCAAGGGCTGAAGCAACTGCCATCTCCACCTTTCCCCTGCTCAGGCTTGCATAGGATGAATTATAGAGTAAATCATCAAATTCCAGCAGTTCTGATGTCAGCTTCCTGTTGAGAGGGAGGGTTGTACCGAAACCGGCTGCTGTTCCAAGCGGGTTCCTGTTGTTCAGGACTCTGGCTTCACAAAGCAGGAGTATATCATCAGCCAGGCATTCTCCATAAGCTCCGAACCATAACCCGAATGATGAAAGCATTGCAGGCTGCATATGTGTATAACCGGGCAGGAGAACCTCTTTATATTGTTCGCTCAGCTCCTGAAGCCTTTTAAAAAGTCTTGCAACGAGAACGGAAAGATTATCAATTTCCTCACGCGTAAATAGCCTGATATCGACAAGAACCTGGTCATTTCTTGATCTGCCGGTATGTATCTTCTTGCCCGTTGTTCCGAGAATTGATGCCATCTCCTTTTCAATCTGGGAATGAATGTCTTCCATATCATCCTCTATCACAAGAGTTCCCTTCTCATCACATTTAAGAAGTGAGTGAAGAGCCTTCAATAAATTATTTTTTTCCTCGTTAACTATCAATCCGACGTCATATAACATTATTACATGAGCCATTGATCCGATAATATCCCACTTTGTAAGATGAAGATCGGTCTTTCTGTCTTTTCCTGCAGTGAAGTCAATTATTGCAGGTTCGGGATTTATCCCCTTTTCCCAGAGTTTCATATATGCAAGTTTAAAATGTCTGAAATAATAAAGAGTTGCTTGTTGCTGGTTGCTGGTTGCTTGTTTACCTTTGCTGGCGCGGATATGTAATCCGTGCCATTTGTTAGGTTGTAGTCGGGGCCTGATTATTACATTATTCCTTCTGGCTTTGTTCGACTATTGCCCTGTGGGCCATTAACCTTATTGCATTTATCTTAATAAATCCTTTGCTGTCAGTCTGGTCAAAACCACCCTCAATATCCATGCTTGACAGCTTTTCATTATACAGTGATGATGGTGATTCACGTCCCTCTATAATCACATTCCCTTTATAAAGGCATAAATGAACGCTTCCATCAATAAGTTCCTGGCTCTTTTTGATTGCCGCCATGAGGAAATCCATTTCAGGACTGAACCAGAATCCGTTGTAGATGATCTCGGCAAACTTCGGAGTAAGCATATTAACCAGCCTCATCACCTCCCTGTCCATGGCGATTCCTTCAATATCCTTATGAGCTATGTGCAGAACTGTTGCAGCAGGAGTTTCATAGACTCCTCTGGATTTAATACCGACAAATCTGTTTTCAACCATGTCGAGAAGGCCGATGCCGTTTTTACCCGCAATTTCATTCAGGTATACATACATTTCGTACGTATCTTCTTTTACTGTACCATCATCCTTGTTTATAACCTTCACCGGGAGTCCGTCTTTAAACTGAATAACGATTCTTGTTTCTTTATCCGGGGCATCCTGTGGCAATACCATTTTTTCAAGCATATCCTTGTTTATTGAGAACATAGGATCTTCGAGGATACCCGCTTCATGGCTTATATGCATTAAATTATCGTCTTCGCTGTAAGGTTTATCTACACTTGCCTTTACAGGTATTTTATTTTCTCCGGCATATTTCAGGAGATCTGTCCTGCCTTTGAATGCAGCCAGGAATTCTCTGTCTTTCCACGGTGAGATCACTTTCACTCCCGGCATGAGGGCATAATAACAGAGTTCAAACCTGACCTGGTCGTTTCCTTTTCCGGTTGCTCCATGAGCTACTGCATTTGCTCCCTCCTGCTTTGCCACTTCAATCTGCTTCTTTGCTATAAGGGGTCTGGCCAGCGCCGTACCCAGCAGATACCTGTCCTCATATATCGCATTTGCCATTATTGCCTTTAAGACATAATTCTCTACAAATTCTCTTTTGAGGTCAGAAATAATCACTTTTGAGGCTCCAAGCATTAATGCTTTTTTTTTGCATTCCTCAAAGTTCTCTTTTTGCCCCACATCAGCCACGAACGCAATTACATCATAACCCTTATCTATCAGCCATTTGAGTATAACCGATGTATCCAATCCTCCACTGTATGCCAGTACTACTTTTTCCTTCATGTTTAAAATAATTTATTATCAATTATAGATTAGTTACTACTGTATTTCATCCTCTGCGAAATTATTTTTTCTTGATTTTCCCATGCAAACCCGGAATTATTGCTTCAAGACAAGTGTGTATCTGGGAAATTGTTATCCCGTCACGGGGGATTACCAGGATTGTATCATCGCCGGCAATTGTACCTGCAATCTCATATCGTGAGGTACTATCGATATAATATGCTGTGCTGTTTGCATTTCCCGGCAGGGTTTTTAATACCAGAAGACCCCGGGCATCTACAAGATCGAGTATGACCGGTAAAAGCTGCAGTTTACCCTGAATCAGAGCCGGATTTTTACCGTATTCCGGCAAAGAATAGATATAACCTCCCCTGCCGTCAGATATCCTTCCTGTTCCCAGTTGCTTCAAGTCGCGTGAAAGAGTAGCCTGCGTACATACTATGCCTTTACCTGCCAGCTTCTTTAACAGTACCTTCTGGGATGTTATTTTTCCTTCAGCTATTATTTTTTCAATTGCCAGTAACCTTTTTGCCTTTTGCATATTTATGCATTCTTTCTGCAAATATATTCAATTTTTTATTTCAAAACTCACTGATACAAAAATTGTGTTATTTTTGGTTTTCAAATCTCACAGATGGATACTGATTTAAAAACGGTATTAATCCTGGGTTCCGGGGCTCTTAAAATAGGCGAGGCGGGCGAGTTTGATTATTCTGGTTCCCAGGCGCTTAAGGCATTAAGGGAGGAGGGTATCAGGACTATACTGATAAATCCAAACATTGCAACCGTACAGACATCCGAAGAGCTTGCAGACAAGATATATTTCCTTCCCGTTAATCCTGCTTTTGTTGAGAGAGTTATAGAAAAAGATAGACCGGATGGTATACTACTCTCATTCGGAGGCCAGACGGCTCTCAACTGCGGCACAAAATTGTATTTATCGGGAGTATTTGAAAAGTATGGTGTAAAGGTGTTGGGCACACCGGTAGCTGCAATTATGGACACCGAGGATCGGGAACTGTTCGTAAAAAGGCTGAATGAAATAGATATTAAGACACCCCGGAGTATAGCGGTGATCAGCGTTGAAAAAGCTCTTGAAGCCGCTGAAACCCTTGGATTTCCGGTAATCATCAGGGCTGCATATGCGCTTGGCGGACAGGGCAGTGGTTTTGCCTCTGATGCCGGGGAATTACAAAATCTTTCAGCCAGAGCATTTTCATATACTGACCAGATACTTGTAGAGGAGAGCCTGAAAGGGTGGAAAGAGGTAGAATATGAGGTTGTAAGGGACAAGCACGATAACTGTATCACCGTGTGCAACATGGAGAACTTCGATCCTCTGGGGATCCATACCGGTGAAAGCATTGTCGTTGCACCTTCGCAGACCCTTACAAACAGTGAATATCATAAACTGAGGGAGCTCTCAATAAAAATAATAAGGCATATTGGGGTTATCGGTGAATGTAATGTTCAATATGCGCTCTCCCCACATTCAGAAGATTATCGTGTCATTGAAGTAAATGCCAGGCTGTCACGATCGAGTGCCCTCGCCTCAAAAGCAACAGGGTATCCCCTTGCCTTCATTGCAGCAAAACTTGGAATCGGATATGGGCTGCACGAGCTGAAGAACTCAGTGACAAAGGATACTACAGCTTTTTTTGAACCTGCACTTGATTATATAGTATGCAAAATACCACGGTGGGACCTGAATAAATTCCAGGGAGTGTCGCATACCATTGGCAGCAGCATGAAAAGTGTCGGTGAGGTAATGTCGATAGGCAGAAATTTCGAAGAGGCCATCCAGAAAGGTTTGAGAATGATCGGCCAGGGAATGCATGGTTTTACCGGAAACAGGGAATTGAAATTCAGAGAGATAGAAACCGAACTATCAGAACCTACCGACATGAGGATCTTTTCAATAGCCGAAGCTCTTGAGAAAGGGATATCGATAGACAGGATTTATGAGCTTACACGGATAGATAAATGGTTTCTTTTCAAACTCAGGAATATAATTAATATTAAAGATGAGTTATGTAAATATAAGACAATTGAAAGTATTCCGCAGGAACTCCTTGGCAACGCTAAAATACACGGATTCAGTGATTTCCAGCTAGCAAGGCACATCCTGAAGTCAGGTCCTGCCCAGATCAACGATGACCTGATGAAGGTGAGAAAATACAGGAAATCACTTGGAATTGTCCCATATGTAAAGCAGATTGACACACTGGCTGCTGAATATCCTGCAGTTACAAATTACCTCTATCTTACCTACAGTGCATCAGAACATGATATACATTATGAAAATGACAGTAAGTCAGTAATAGTGCTGGGTTCCGGTGCATACAGAATCGGCTCCAGCGTGGAATTCGACTGGTGTTCGGTAAATGCTATAAAGACAATAAGAAAAGAGGGATTCCGGTCAATAATGATTAACTATAATCCTGAAACTGTAAGTACCGATTATGACATATGCGACAGGCTCTATTTCGATGAGCTTACCTTTGAAAGGGTACTTGATATCATCGATCTGGAAAATCCGGGAGGTGTAATTGTATCTGTCGGCGGACAGATACCGAATAACCTTGCAATGAGGTTATATAAAGAGAATGTGCCAGTCATGGGGACCTCTCCCACATCTATCGACCGGGCAGAGAACAGGCATAAATTTTCAGAAATGCTGGATGACCTTTCTGTCGATCAGCCCCGATGGAAAGAGCTTTCATCAATCCGGGATATTATTGAATTTGTTGATCGCATAGGATTCCCCGTCCTTATAAGGCCCTCCTATGTACTTTCAGGCGCTGCAATGAATGTAGTCTCAAATAAAAATGAGCTGACCCACTTTCTCGACCTGGCTGCCAGGGTATCAAAGCAATACCCGGTGGTTGTTTCAGAATTTATAGAGAGCGCCAAGGAGATTGAGATCGATGCAGTTGCAAAAGAGGGAGAAATACTGGCTTACGCCATAAGTGAACATGTCGAATTTGCCGGTGTTCATTCAGGCGATGCCACAATTGTCTTTCCTCCCCAGAAGATATATTTTGAAACTGTCAGGCGTATAAAACGTATTTCGCGTCAGATAACTAAAGAGCTTAACATAACGGGACCTTTCAACATACAGTTCCTTGCCAGGGATAATGATATAAAGGTTATTGAATGCAATCTCAGGGCAAGCCGGAGCATGCCCTTTGTTTCCAAAGTCCTAAAATCGAATCTGATAGAGCTTGCAACAAAAGTTATGCTGGGTATTCCAACTGAAAAACCTGACAAGTCGGTATTTGAGCTTGATTATGTGGGAGTGAAAGCACCACAGTTCAGTTTTTCACGTCTGGCAAAGGCCGATCCTGTACTTGGAGTCGATATGGCATCAACAGGTGAGGTGGGATGTATTGGAGAAGGTTTTTACGAAGCAATACTTAAAGCAATGTTCTCAGTTGGTTACAGGGTGCCTGAAAAAAGTGTCCTTCTTTCAACAGGTCCGGCAAGATCAAAGGTAGAGCTTCTTAACAGCGCAAAAGCCCTTCGTGAAAAGGGACATAAGCTATATGCCACAAGGGGCACTCAGCAATTTCTTACTGATGCAGGTGTTGAAGCTCACGTGGCTTACTGGCCTGATGAAGATAAATCACCCAACACAATTGAACTTATCAGGACACGCGAGGTGGACCTCGTTGTAAATATCCCGAAAGACCTAAGCGCTTCAGAACTTGATAATGATTATTCAATACGACGTAATGCTGTCGATTATAACGTTCCCCTTCTGACAAATGCAAGACTGGCAAGTGCATTTATCCTTGCTTTTTGTCGTATGAGTGAAAAGGAACTAGCAATTAAGAGCTGGGATGAGTATAAATAAAGGAAATGAACCATGGTATGGCTGCTTATTTTAATTATGATCCCTTATTTTTATCTGTTGTTTAAGATATATGCCGGATTATTAAAGATCAGACCTCATAAACCACCCGAAACAACTGAATTATTTGTTTCTGTTATAGTTGCTTGCCGGAATGAAGAGAAAAGCCTTCCCATTCTGATTACTGATGTTATGTCACAGGAATACAATCCTGATCGCTTTGAGTTAATCGTTGTTGATGATAATTCAATTGACAGTTCGTATGAAACAGCCATGGAATACAGTAATTCTAAGAAACTGATAGTACTGAAAAATAAAGGCTGCGGTAAAAAAAAGGCCATAAGAAAGGGAGTGGAAGCATGCAGGGGTTCGCTTATTGTTACAACCGATGCTGATTGCAGAATGGATAAAGAGTGGTTAAAAACCATCGTCTCATTTTATATAGAGAATAAACCCGAACTGGTTGTCGGTCCTGTTACATTAGAAAGCCGGAAAGGGTTCTTCAACAGGTTTCAGGAGCTCGAATTTCTTAGTTTGCAGGGAATTACTGCCGGGACAATAGCGGCAGGTAATCCTGTTATGTGTAACGGTGCCAATCTTGCTTTCCGGAAAGAGGGTTACAACAGGCATGCCGGTAACCTGCACGACGAGCTTATCTCAGGCGATGATGTCTTTCTTCTTCACAGTATTAAGAAAGAATCAGGTAAGATAGTCTGGCTGGAATCGGAAAAAGCTTCTGTGATAACCTGTTCAGCACCTACATTTAAATCATTCATACTTCAGAGGGCAAGATGGATCTCAAAAGCGCGAAGTTACCGCGACATGTTTACGGTGGTTTTGGCAATTGTGACATTTATCACAATTTTACTCCAGTTATTTCTTCTTGTTGCAGGAATATTTGACCGGCTTTTCCTGTTGATTTATCTTGCTGTATTCCTATTAAAATCGATCCCTGATTTTATGATCCTGTACAACACAGCTTCACGATATAAGAAAAAGCACCTGTTGAGATGGTTTTTTCCGGCTCAGTTATTTTATCCCTTTTATGTGGTTGGGGTAGTATTAAGGTTTCTTTTTTATCGGGCAGGCTGAAGACTTAATTTCCCATTTCCGACAGGAATTTAATCCTGACAAGTCGTATTTCTTCTTCCTCATATTCACCACCCAGCTCATTTATTGCGTCCTCCAGCGAATCTGATTCAGCCTCTTCCCCGAAATATGAATAAATATCATGCTGGCGCTCCTCATCAATATATGAGTTAATATAATAGTTGAGGTTCAGGCGGGTCCCTGCATTTACAATTGCTTCGATCTCTGATAATAGTTCGTTCATCTCAAGTCCCTTGGCTTCGGCTACATCTTCAAGAGATCGTTTCATGTCAATACTCTGTATGATATAAACCTTTATTCCTGACTTGTTTACAACTGATTTTACGACCATATCGAGTGGTCTGATTATCTCTTTTTCTTCAACATGCCTTTTAATTATATCGATGAATTCGGCACCGTATCTCTGGGCTTTACCAGCGCCAACACCCGAAATATTCTGAAGTTCATCAATGGTAATGGGGTATTGAATAGCCATATCCTCGAGGGAGGGATCCTGGAAGATTACAAACGGAGGTACCTCTTTCTGTTTCGATATTTTCTTGCGAAGATCCTTAAGGATGCTGAAAAGCTCTTCATCGACAGCTGCAGTTTTGGCTCCGAAGGCATTTTCTTCATCTGTTGTATCAGCATAGTCATGGTCTTCCGCAAGCATAAAGGATACGGGGTTCTTAAGGAATTCCATTCCTTGCTCGGTTACCTTCAACAACCCATAATTTTCTATATCTTTTATCAGAAATTTAGCAATCAGTGCCTGCCTGATAACCATGTTCCAGTATTTTTCATCCTTTTCTTCCCCCAAACCAAAAAACTCGAGCTTATGATGCTTATATGACTTTATTGAGGATGTCATTTTCCCTGACAGGATATTAGCTATGTGATCGGCTTTGAATTTCTCCTTTACAGCAAGTATTGTTTCGAGTATGTTAACTACGGATTCACTGCCTTCGAATTGTGCTTTCGGGTGGAGGCAGTTATCGCATGCTTCGCAGTTATCCTTTTCGTATTCTTCCCCGAAATAATGAAGCAGCAGCTTTCTGCGGCAGACGGATGATTCTGCATACGACACAGTCTCAAGAAGCAGTTGTCTGCCTATCTCCTGTTCGGCTATCGGTTTACCCTGCATAAATTTTTCCAGCTTCATTATATCATTATAGCTGTAATAGGCAATACAGTTCCCTTCACCTCCATCACGGCCGGCACGGCCTGTTTCCTGATAATATCCCTCAAGACTTTTAGGTATGTCATAATGGATCACGAATCTTACATCCGGTTTATCTATTCCCATACCAAAAGCTATAGTAGCAACAATGACGTCTGCTTCTTCCATAAGGAATTTATCCTGGTTCAGGGTTCTAGTAGCTGAATCCATGCCAGCATGATATGGGAGCGCCCTGATCCCATTTACCTTAAGTACTTCAGCCATCTCTTCCACTTTCTTCCGGCTCAGACAATATATAATACCTGATTTACCGGGGTTGTTTTTTATGTATTTTATTATCTCTTTGGTGACATCCTGTTTCGATTTTACCTCATAATAAAGGTTTGGTCTGTTGAAGGATGACTTAAAAACTTCAGCCTTAAGGATTTCGAGATTCTTTTGTATATCGTGCTGTACTTTAGGGGTTGCCGTTGCAGTAAGAGCTATGATGGGCGATCTGCCTATCGTATCTATAATAGGTCTTATTCGCCTGTATTCAGGTCTGAAGTCGTGTCCCCATTCTGAAATACAATGAGCTTCATCTATTGCATAGAATGATACTTTTACATTTTTAAGGAATTCGATGTTTTCTTCTTTTGTAAGAGATTCCGGTGCAACGTAGAGAAGCTTAGCCCCGCCGTTAAGCACATCTTTTTTAACACGTGCTATTTCTGTTTTAGTAAGAGAAGAATTAAGAAAATGAGCTACCTCGTCGCTGGTACTGAAGTTGCGCATGGCATCCACCTGGTTCTTCATCAGTGCAATCAAAGGGGATATTACTATCGCAGTACCCTGACCTATAACAGCTGGCAACTGATAGCAAAGAGATTTTCCTCCGCCGGTAGGCATGAGAACAAAAGTATCCCTTCCTGCGAGAACATTTTTGATTATCTGCTCCTGGTTTCCCTTAAATGTGTTAAAACCAAAATACTTTTTCAGATAATCATGTATAATTGCATCACTTACCATTTTCGTGTTAATTGGCAATAATGAACGCTGTCAAAAGCTTACCTTTTAAACAGTTATCCTAAATTAATAAATTTCTAGATCAAATACCAGAATTTTGTAATTATTAACATAATTGTTTTCTGAAAATTCAACGTATAACAAGCATTATATTGTTTTGACCAATTAGTTTTATCATCTTTACAGGCTGAATTTTTAAGAATAATTCCTGCAACTATGGCTTTGGACTGGAATAAATGGAAAAAGCGTCAGGGTGAAATGTCATTCCTTGAACATCTTGAAGAGCTGAGGTGGCATATAATCCGTTCAATACTGGCCATAGTAGTTTTCATGGTTGTGGCATTTATGTTTAAGAATCTAATTTTCGATTCAATAATTCTCGCACCAAAAGAACCTCAATTTATTACCAACAGGCTTTTATGCGGACTGGGTCACCTGGTCAATACCAACCTTTTATGCATAAACACCCAGCCATTCAACCTTATAAATATTAAAATGTCGGGGCAGCTGACCACACATATTGCTGTAGCAATGGTATCAGGGTTGATACTGGCATTCCCAATTATTTTATGGGAATTCTGGAAGTTCCTTAAACCCGCTCTCCATTCCAATGAGGAAAAACATACCCGTGGGGCAGTTCTTTCTGCTTCGCTTCTTTTCTTTACAGGTGTTCTTTTCGGATATTTTCTTCTAACTCCCCTTTCGATTCATTTTCTCAGCAGATATGAAGTCAGCGCTGACGTTACCAACCAGATAAATATAAGGTCATATATAGGTACGCTTTCTTCGATATGCCTTGCGACAGGACTTATATTTGAACTCCCGATAATAACATTTTTCCTGACCAAGATAGGGTTGGTCACTCCGGCATTCATGAGAAAATACAGAAAGCATTCTATTGTAGTAATTGTTGTTCTTTCAGCAATAATTACACCTCCTGATGTGTTTTCACAGATACTTGTATGTTTTCCTCTTCTTTTTCTTTATGAAATAAGCATCATGATCTCAAAACGGGTAATGAAGAAAAAAGAAAAAAATCATGCGGATTTTATGGAAGATAATGCTTCGGACAGCACTGAAAATTCTACAAACTAATATTCAGTATGAAACCCACATGTTTTTCAAACACAAACAATAATGAAAATATTTTTCTAAACATGTGGGTTCTCCCGATAAATCGGGACAGGCTATGTGACAATTAAGATAGATTATTTACACATGAAACTTTATACCAAAAATCTGGTTAAAAAATACCGAAACCGTACTGTAGTCGATAATGTGTCAATCGAGGTTGAACAGGGAGAGATAGTGGGTCTCCTTGGTCCGAATGGTGCAGGCAAAACAACTTCGTTTTATATGATAGTCGGATTGATAAGACCCAGACAGGGGAGGATATTTCTTGACAACGAAGAGATAACAACTCTTCCCGTATATAAGCGGGCAAGAAAAGGTATTGGATATCTCGCACAGGAGGCTTCGGTTTTCAGGAATCTTTCTGTTGAAGACAATTTGCGTGCTGTACTCGAGATGTCGGGTTTTGCAAAAAAAGAGCAGGAAGAAAGAGTTGAGTCGCTTCTCAATGAGTTCGGCCTCCAGAAAATAAGGACAAACAAAGGTATTCAGCTATCGGGAGGTGAGAGAAGAAGAACAGAAATTGCGAGAGCTCTTGCATTGAAACCCAAGTTTATATTACTCGATGAACCTTTTGCCGGTGTAGACCCTATTGCCGTGGAGGACATCCAGAATATCGTTTCGCAACTGAAAAACAAAAATATAGGTATACTTATCACTGATCATAACGTACATGAAACCCTCTCAATAACTGATCGTGCCTACCTTCTTTTCGAAGGCAGAATACTTATGTCGGGTACGTCATCGCAACTTGCTGAGGATGAACATGTAAGAAAGGTCTACCTTGGTTCGAAATTTGAGCTTCGCAGATAAGTTATCCTGGTTGTTATTATTTTTTTTCTATACCTTTGCGGAAATTTTAAATGCGGATGTGTCGTAATTGGTAGCCGAGCAAGATTTAGGATCTTGTGTCTTTATGACGTGGGGGTTCGAGTCCCTTCATCCGCACAAATATGGCAAACCGCCTTTAACCTCTTTAACAGTGCGTTTTGGCGGTTTTTTTAAATGTGCATTAAATAAATAAAATATGGATATTACCAGAGAAAACATTGATGATCTGAATGCGGTACTGAAAATACAAATTACTAAAGCAGATTATGAGGATAAAGTTGAGAATTTGCTGAAAGACTACCGGAAAAAGGCAAAAATAAAAGGATTTCGTCCGGGCATGGTGCCTATAGGACTCATAAGAAAAATGTATGGAAATGCTGTAAAGGTAGATGAGATCAATAAAGTTGTTTCTGAAAGTATCCATAAATATCTCACCGATGAGAAACTGGAGATCCTCGGGGATCCCCTGCCAAAAACTGACGAGCTTGAAAATATTAACTATGAAACCCAGGAGGATTTCAACTTCTCTTTCGAACTTGGTCTGGCCCCGGCCGTGGAACTTAATATAAGCAAGAAGAATAAGGTCATATCATATGATATTATCATCGACGAGAAGATGAAAAATGATCATGTGGATAATTATACCCGCCGATTCGGTGAGTTCAGAAAAGATGATGTATCAGAAGATAAGGATATTCTTAAAGGAAGAATTGAAGCCATCAATGATGATGGAAATCCTTCGCCCGAAGGCCATGTTACAGATGATTCCACCCTGGCTATTGATATTATCAATGATGATATAATTAAGAAGGATTTTATAGGTAAAAAGGTTAATGATTCTATCGATTTCGATGTTAGAAAAGCATTCCCCAATGAGAACGAAATTGCAGGATTGCTGAAAATGAAAAAGGAGGAGGTTAAGGATATTGGTGGTAATTTCAGGTTTACCATCAGCGAAGTATCAAGGTTTTACCCTGCAGAGATAGGAACAGACCTTTTTAATAAGATTTATGGGGAAGGTGTAATCAACTCTGAAGAAGATTTTATGAAAAAAATTGAGGAGGAGATTACGGCAAGTCTAAACCATGAGAGTGATTACAAACTTATGCTGGACATTAAAGAGCTGGCGATTGAAAAAACTGATCTCAGGCTTCCTGAGGATTTTCTGAAAAGATGGCTGCTGAAGGTTAATGAAAATACTACTGAGGAACAGATAGAAAAGGAATTCGACAACTTCAGGAAAGATCTGAAGTGGCAGCTTATCAGGAATAAAGTAGCAAAAGACAATGAAGTTAAGATTACAGAAGAAGAGCTGCAAAAAGAAGCTGAAAAAATAACCCGGTACCAGTTTCAACAGTATGGATTGTTCTACGCTACAGATGAACAGATATCAAACTATGCCAGGGAAACACTGAAAAAAGAGGATGATGCAAAAAGAATCGCCGATAAGATTCTTGAAGATAAAGTCTTCGGCTTGCTGAAAGAGATTGTGAAAATTGATAATAAGAGTATCACGGTTGAAAAATTCAACAAGCTTCTTGAATAGTAATCAGTGTATTGCAGTGATAATTATAATTTAAGTATCTTTGTTTGTTAATTTCAAAAAGTAATAAAATGAGCAATACTGACGATTTCGGAAAATATTCAAGAAGTAAATTTGGTATCAGCAGTCTGACACTGCACAGGTATTCATCGATATGGAGCAGTTTTATATCTCCAACCATTATTGAGGAAAGACAATTGAATGTGGCATCCATGGATGTATTTTCCAGGCTGATGATGGACAGGATAATCTTTCTCGGCCTGCCTATCGACGATTATGTAGCAAATATAATTGAGGCTCAGTTGCTTTATCTTGATTCTTCTGACCCTGGAAAAGATATACAGATCTATTTTAATACTCCTGGAGGTTCGGTTCATGCGGGACTTGGAATTTACGATACAATGCAGTATATCTCAGCCGACATAGCAACTATCTGCACAGGGATGGCCGCTTCTATGGGAGCAGTCCTTCTTACCGCAGGCAAAAAAGGTAAAAGATCCGCGCTGAAGCATTCAAGGATAATGATCCACCAGCCTATGGGCGGAGTTGAAGGCCAGGCTTCAGATATCGAGATACAGGCACGCGAGATACTCAAACTTAAAAAAGAGCTTTTTGAAATTATTGCTTTCCATTCAGGCAATTCTGTTGAAAAAGTCGAAAAAGATTCTGACAGGGATCACTGGATGACATCCCAGGAAGCAAAAGACTACGGGATGATTGATGAAATTCTTGAAAAAACAGAACGTTAGGAAAAATGGATAAATGTTCATTCTGCGGCAGAACAAAAAAGGAGGCAAATATGCTTGTTGCCGGGCTGGAAGGTCACATATGTGACCATTGCATTGAACAGGCTTACAGCATAATGAATGAAGAGCTCGGCACCAAAAAAAGTATCAGGTTCGATGCAATTAACCTCCTTAAACCTTCCGAGATAAAGAGTCTCCTGGACCAATATGTCATCGGACAGGACATGGCCAAAAAGATTATATCCGTGGCAGTCTATAACCATTATAAAAGACTGATGCAAAAACCCGAGGATGATGATGTCGAAATAGAAAAATCAAACATTATCCTTGTTGGAGAAACAGGCACCGGGAAGACCCTTCTGGCCAGGACAATAGCAAGAATACTTCATGTTCCCTTTACTATAGTCGATGCAACCGTGCTTACCGAAGCAGGTTATGTGGGTGAAGATATAGAAAGTCTTCTTACCCGCCTGCTCCAGAATGCTGAATATGACGTAAAAGCAGCAGAAAAGGGAATTGTTTTTATTGATGAGTTAGATAAGATTGCCCGAAAGGAGGGAGATAATCCATCAATAACCCGTGATGTATCAGGCGAGGGAGTTCAACAGGGTTTGCTTAAGCTGCTCGAAGGATCAATAGTAAATGTACCTCCCCAGGGTGGCCGTAAACACCCGGAGCAGAAAATGATACCGGTAGATACAAAGAATATTCTCTTTATATGTGGAGGTGCATTCGTAGGTATCGAGAAAAAGATAGCCAGCAGGCTTAATACACAGATAATTGGTTACGGGGCTTCTAAGATCAGGGAAAAGATCGATAAAGACAACCTGCTGCAATATGTTGCTCCACAGGATCTTAGAGCTTACGGCCTGATTCCCGAGATTATCGGAAGACTTCCGGTTGTCACACATCTTGATCCACTTGACAGAGAAACACTGAGATCTATTCTCACTGATCCTAAAAATGCGCTTGTAAAGCAATATATCAAGCTGTTCAAAATGGATAATATTGAGCTTTCCTTTGCTGACGGTGTTCTCGATTTCATAGTTGATAAAGCCATTGAGTTTAAGCTTGGCGCACGCGGCCTCAGGTCAATATGCGAAACAATAATGCTCGATGCCATGTACGAAATGCCTTCACTGGGGAAAAATGAGCTTACAATAACTGTCGATTATGCATCACGTAAGCTGGAAAGAATAGATTTGAAGGTGCTGAAGGCATCATAAGAAGTAGAGACGCTGCATGCAGTGTCTCATTTTCTATTTCCCCATCAATCTGTGCCTGTACCTTAATGTGATCTCTTTTGATTCACCACCCATAGTAACTGTTGCAACAGCATCACACTCGCCGGTACCAAAATCTAATTCAAAAGGTTCCATCCCTGTCCTTTCGATACTTATTACACCGCTTACCAGGAACCGGCATACGCGCTTCCAGTGCAGGGCTGTGGTTATTGTCCTGGTATAGAGTCCGGCTATCCATTCCTTCTGATGCTCAAATGTGATAATTGCAAGTGATGCGATAAGGAGAATAACCTTTGTTTTCATAAGTCCTATTGTTTAAGTAAATAATTCCGATTAACAAACATTTAGATTGTAGTAATAACAAAAGGTTTAACCGGAAAGAGATCTCTTAATTTATACCGCGGAGAGGTTTCATCACTGATTATTTCTTCTTTCGTATATCTTAAATGTATATGGAATTCCTGCAACATTATCACCATCCATAAATTCCTCCTTTTCGATAACCTTCCAAATTCTTCGGTCTATTTTGGGGAACCAGGTATCTGCAGGTCTCTTTATATGGACATGCGTAACGTAAAGCCTGTCAGCAAGAGGCATAAATTGAGTGTAAATGCTTCCGCCGCCTATAATAAATATCTCTTCTTCTTTTTCACATTTATGCAATGCGTCTTCAATAGAATATGCTGTTACCGCATCAAAAAAATCTTCATGTGGTATATCGGTTATAACCACATTTTTTCGTCCGGGCAGAGGCTTTTTTGGCAGCGACTCCCATGTTCTTTTACCCATTATCACAGTTTTTCCGTATGTGATTTTTTTAAACCGCTTAAGATCTTCAGGAAGGTTCCATAAAAGTTCATTGTTTTTCCCTATGCCAAGATCTTCAGAAACAGCAACAATTATTGAGATCATAAAAAGATTATATTGAAATCTCGCCCTTTATATGAGGATGAGATACATAATTTACCAGGTTAAAATCTTCGAAACGGAATTTATAAATATCTGTTACTGAGGGATTAATTATCATTCCGGGCAGAGGATAAGGTTCACGGGCAAGCTGTAATTTTACCTGTTCTATATGATTAAGGTAAATATGTGCATCACCCAGTGTATGGACGAAATCGCCAGGCTTATATCCTGATACCTGGGCAACCATGAGTGTAAGAAGGGCATAAGATGCAATATTAAAAGGCACTCCCAAAAAAATATCGCAGCTTCTCTGGTAAAGCTGACATGATAGTCTCCCTGCAGCAACATAAAACTGAAACATTACATGACATGGAGGAAGGGCCATTTTCTCTATATCTCCCACATTCCATGCACTTACAATATGACGCCGCGAATCGGGTGATTTTTTTATTGCATTAATAACGTTTGACAACTGGTCAATCTTTCTGTTTTCGTCAGCAGGCCATGATCGCCACTGGTAACCATACACTGGTCCAAGATTGCCATTCTCATCAGCCCATTCATTCCAAATGGTTACTCCGTTATCAGTAAGATACCTGATATTCGTATCACCCGAAATGAACCAGAGCAATTCATGTATTATTGATTTCAGATGAAGCTTTTTGGTTGTCAGCACCGGGAAACCCTCTTCAAGATTAAATCTCATCTGGTACCCGAATACACTTATTGTACCTGTCCCCGTTCTGTCGTTCTTTTCAGTACCCGTTTTCAGTACATGATCGAGAAGCTCGAGATACTGCTTCATCCCTATTGTTTTTTCTTTTTCCTTTTTTCAATCTCATCCCGGATGGCAGCTGCACGCTCATAATCTTCCGTCTTCACTGCCTCATCAATCATTTTATAGAGTTCCTCATCAGAATATGTTGCATATTGGGGGCTCGATTCCTGGATATTATTATCCTCACTTGAATTTGACAATTCAGTATCGGACGGGGCATTTGTAAGCTGTGCCTTCTCAAGGATCTCCTCATTGATGTATATCGGGCACCCGAATCTTAAAGCTATTGCCACAGCATCTGATGTTCTGCTGTCTATAGCATACTCCTTCTCCCCATTGCTGCAAATAAGTTTTGAAAAGAAAACCCCTTCTTCCAGTTTATTGATTACGACTTCTATTATCGTTATGTCAAACTGATCAGCTATTATTTTAATAAGGTCATGAGTAAGAGGGCGGGGCGGTTCAAGATTTTCAAGCTTGATCACAATAGCCTGAGCCTCAAACCCACCAATAATAATAGGTATCCTTCTATCCCCGTTTTCCTCAATCAATATAAGCGCATAGGCTCCTGACTGAGTCTGGCTGTATGAAATACCCATTACCTTAAGCTTTACTCTTTTCATGTCAATTAGTTATGCGCTAATCAAATACGCCTGTCTTTCCTGATTCAAACCAACATAAAGATAATAGAAGTATCTGTACAGTCAAAATATCTTTTCAACATCATATGTAACCTCCATCATCCACATAATATTCATGGAATATGGTTATCTGTTTGTTTCTGCATCGATGAAGTCCTAAATAATTCATGTATAGGTTTGAAAATAATTGAAATTGTATATCTTTGCAGTCCAAAATTAAAATAAATCCGGACGTGGCATTTGAAGTTATATGATCATAGTTCATATACGCCTCACGGAGTAATATAAAAAACAGAAAATGTACGCAATAGTTGAAATTGCAGGGCAGCAGTTTAAAGTAGAAAAAGGCAAAAAGATATTTGTTCACCGTCTCGATGTTGAGAATGGGAAAAAAGTTGAATTTGACAAGGTTCTTTTAATTGATGATGACGGGAAAATAAATATTGGAGAACCTGTAATAAAAGATGCTGTTGTTGAAGGAATGGTACTCGACCATGTAAGGGGAGATAAGGTTATTGTCTTCAAGAAAAAGAGAAGAAAAGGATACAAGGTCACAAAAGGACATCGTCAGAATTTTACACAGGTTGAGATACTAAGTATCAATGAGAAGAGTCCGGCCAAAAAAGCCCCGGCAAAGAAAGAAACAGCTCCCGTTAAAGCTGAGCCGGTTGTAGAAAAAAAGAGTGCTGAACAAAAACCTGAGGCTAAAAAGAGTGTAACTAAAAAAGAGACAGCTCCTGCAAAAAAATCAGCTGAAAAGAAAACTAAAGCAAAAAAACCGGTAGTAAAAAAGTCAGCTGATAAAAACCCCACAAAAGGAAAAGCTTCAAAATAGAAAGATAATTATTATAAACAATTTATAATCATGGCACACAAGAAAGGAGCAGGCAGTTCACGCAACGGTCGCGATTCGCAAAGTAAAAGACTAGGCGTTAAGATCTTCGGAGGAAGTGTTGTGAAGGCAGGCAATATAATTGTCCGCCAAAGAGGTACAAAACACAATCCGGGCCTTAACGTGGGACTGGGTAAAGATCATACTCTGTATGCTCTGACCGACGGTGAGGTTGAATTCAAAAAAAGAAAAAACAACAAGACATACGTTTCAGTTAAACCGGCGAGTAATTAACCTCATATCTCAGACTTTAAGACTCCCATAATTCTTTTTGATATTGTTAAAAGCATTATCGGGAGTTTTTAATAATTTTACAGCGGGCTTCCTTCAGCCTGCTTTTTTATTAATAAATATTTCAAGATGCTTACGATAAACCTTATTCGTGAAAAGAAAGATTTTATTATCGAACGTCTTAAAGTAAAGAATTTCGATGCAGAGGAAATAATTAATAAAATCCTTGACCTTGATATAACACGACGAGAAATACAATCCCTGTCTGATTCCATGCAGGGAGAAATGAACAGGATCTCGAAAGAGATAGGCTCCATGATCAAAGAGGGGCGAACAAAGGATGCTGAGACAGCGAAGGGAAAGACATATAAACTCAAGGATGAAATAAAGTCTCTTTCCGACAAACTAATACCTGTCGACAACGAACTGAGGGATGAAATAATTAAGTTGCCCAATCTGCCGCATGAATCTGTTGCCGGGGGCTTTGGAGCAGAAAATAACATAAAGGTCAGGGAAGGAGGATCAATACCCTCTGTTACTGATAATTTTCTGCCTCACTGGGAATTGATAAAGAAATACGACATAATAGATTTTGATCTCGGCATAAAACTTACCGGCGCAGGATTTCCTGTCTACAAGGGTAAAGGAGCCAGGCTGGAGCGAGCTCTGATCAGCTTCTTCCTCGATGTGGGAATCAAAGCAGGATATACAGAGGTTATGCCACCCATAATAGTAAACGAGGATTCAGGTTTCGGTACCGGGCAGCTCCCGGATAAAGATGGACAAATGTACCATGTTACCCAGGATAATTTTTACCTGATACCTACTGCCGAAGTACCGGTGACCAATATATACAGGGACGTAATACTAAGTGCTGATGATCTTCCGGTAAAAAACATTTCATATACACCCTGCTTCAGAAGAGAAGCCGGTTCATGGGGAGCCCATGTCAGGGGACTTAACAGGCTGCACCAGTTCGATAAAGTTGAAATAGTTCAAATTGCACATCCTGATCATTCTTACGGATCTCTTGAGGAAATGGTCAGCCATGTCGAAAGTCTTGTCGTTAAACTTGCCCTTCCATACCGTATAATGAGGCTTTGCGGAGGAGATATGTCCTTCACTTCTTCGCTAACCTACGATTTTGAGGTATGGTCAGCCGCCCAGAAACAGTGGCTCGAAGTAAGCTCTGTCTCAAATTTTGAGTCTTTTCAGGCAAACAGGCTGAAATGCAGGTTCAAAGATAAAGGTGGAAAACAAACCCGACTTGCCCATACACTAAACGGAAGTGCTCTTGCACTGCCAAGAATAGTGGCTGCTATACTTGAAAATAACCAAACAGATAAAGGAATCGTAATCCCTAAGGTGTTGGTTCCATATACAGGATTTGAAATCATCGATTGACTTCCCGGCTATCCTATATCTATGCCCTGCTGGCAGTTCTTTTCTGGTCAACGGTACCCACAGCCTTCAAGATCAGTCTGGGAGAGCTTAGTGTTCTTCACATGCTGGCAATCGCTGCATTTACCTCCACGATCATCCTGTTTATAATTCTTATCGCAGGCCGAAAAGGGAGTCTTATACTGAAAACCTCCCGGAAAGAACTTATGCATTCGGCGCTGCTGGGATTAATAAATCCTTTCATCTATTACCTTATACTGCTGAAGGCTTACCAGCTTCTCCCGGCTCAGGTTGCCCAGCCGCTGAATATGATATGGCCGATAATCCTTGTGTTCCTTTCTATCCCCCTGCTTGGACAAAAAATAAAAAGCAAAAGTTTCATTGCATTGTTTATCAGTTTTGCAGGTGTCTTTATCATCTCTTCACAGGGTAGTCTGTTTGGCCATGGTCATTCAGATATAAGAGGTGTGCTGCTCGCAACCGGAAGCGCAATTTTCTGGGCATTTTATTTCATACTTAATGTAAAGGACCAAAGGGATGAATCGGTAAAACTCTTTCTTAATTTTCTGTTTGGATCTGTCTATCTTATTATAACCATGGCAGTTACAGACAATTGGCTGACTGGAGGATATGCGGTCAGCGGAGTTGTTGCTGCTGTATATACAGGTATCTTCGAGATGGGTATAACATTCTTTTTCTGGCTCAAAGCCCTAAAGCTGGCTGCCTCGACCGATAAGGTCAGCAACCTGGTATACCTGGCCCCTTTTCTTTCACTCATATTTATACACTTTATCTTACATGAGCCCGTTTATTATACAACCCCTGTCGGTCTGTTGTTTATCATTACCGGAATTTGGGTCCAGAACCGTAAACCGGCAATGGGATAAATTATTAACTTTGAATCCGCTAAAATATTAATTACAATAATGAAGAAGTTATTTTATCTCCTTCTTACACTGCTGATAATATCTGCCACATGCAAAAAAGAAGAGCCTGAGCCTGAACCTGGACCGGTTGTCACTAACGATGTTCCGGCTCTGGCCAGGGATACTTTATATTATATTATGAAACAATGGTATTACTGGTACGACCTGATGCCTTCAGTGACAAAGGAAAACTATGCTAATCCTTATTTGCTGCTTGAGGCTATGAGGTATAGAGAAATAGACAGGTGGAGCTTTGTTGCCGATTATGATGAGTTCATGGCGGAAATGCAGGGAACATTTGTGGGGCATGGATTTAGAATAGGTCTCGACAAATCACTTAATGCCAGAATTGCCATGGTTTATAATAACTCACCTTTATATGCAGAAGGTGTCCGCCGCGGCTGGATAGTGAAACAGATAAATGGTTACGATATTGCTACTATACTGTTAGCAAACGATTCGGAAGCCTACCTGCAAGCAATAGGTCCGTCAGAAGCAGGAGTAACCAACACTTTTCTTTTTCAGCGGCCTGATGAAACAGAAGTTACCATCACCTCCACAAAACAAAGCTTTACTATAAACTCCGTGATCCTGTATGATACACTTCACCTCTCTTCGGGTATAACCGGTCATCTTACGTTTGAATCATTTATTGAACCATCTGAAGATGAGCTTGAGACAGCATTTGCTTTTTTCAAGGCCAATAATGTGCAGGATCTAATTCTTGATCTCAGGTATAATTCGGGAGGATTCCTATATATAGCACAACAGCTGGCAAGTTATATTGCAGGTAATTCAAAGACAGGAGTGACTTTTGCCGGTCTGAACTATAATGATAAAAACCAGGATTATAATATCGATTATCCTTTTAAAATTTCTTCATATCCACTCACGCTTTCAAGACTTGTTGTAATTACCACACGCTTAACAGCCTCAGCAAGCGAGGCTGTCATGAACGGGCTCAAACCGCATCTTAACCTTGTAAGCATAGGTGATACAACAACCGGGAAACCAATGGGGATGAACGGATGGACATGTGCTGGTACATATTTTTTCTGGCCGGTCACATTTAAGATAGTGAATTCTATAAATGAAGGTGAATATTATGATGGCATTGCCCCTTCAAGAATATGCACTGATGATATAACCCATGATTTTGATG
>Ga0315534_1000107_pt1 | contig 46616 bp, 59 predicted proteins | sample SalMarSW160240MG_FD_203094 | JGI IMG/M metagenome (GOLD analysis project Ga0315534, IMG submission 203094) | Salt marsh sediment microbial communities from the Plum Island Ecosystem LTER, Massachusetts, United States - Salt Marsh Sediment SW1602-40 ... | reverse complement strand
CTTATTATTATCTCGTCACCTATGCCGTTCTGCTTGTCGCCTCAATACTCGGATTTCGCATCATGCGGACCACGCAGATGGTGACGCAATATCGCTGGCTTTACGAGCGCACCAGTCCGCTGACCTGGCGCGACCGGGCAAACTAATCATACTCAATCGGCCAAGCCGTACTGTAGAGTGGGCCCGTTCCTCAAGAGGGAGACAACAATGACGCGTATGACCGGGCTGATTGCAGCCTTCGCTTTAATCGTCTCGCTGGCAGGCTGCGGCGACGGTGCGGACAGCAATACCACGCAGATCGCCATCGTCGGTCCGGTTACCGGTCAGTACGCCTCGTTCGGCGCGCAAATGCAGAACGGGGGAGAAATGGCGGTCGAGGACATCAATGAGGCGGGCGGCGTGCTCGGCAAGCAGCTCGAACTCGAAATTGGCGATGATGCCTGCGATCCCAAGCAGGCCGTGGCGGTCGCCAACCAAATGATCGGCAGCGGTGTCGTCCTCGTGGCCGGCCATTATTGCTCAGGGTCGTCGATCCCGGCGTCGAAGGTTTACGCCGAGTCCGACACGGTGCAAATCTCTCCGGCTTCGACCAACCCCGCTTTCACCGACGACCGCGCCGGGCCCAATATCTACCGGGTGTGCGGCCGCGACGATCAGCAGGGCGGCATTGCCGGCAACTATCTGGCCAAGAATTTCGCCGACAAGAATATCGCCATCGTCCACGACAAGACCGCGTATGGCAAAGGCCTCGCTGACGAAACGAAAAAGGCGCTCAACGCGGCCGGCAAGCAGGAAACGCTGTACGAGGCCATCACCGCCGGCGAGAAGGACTATTCGGCGCTGGTGTCCAAGCTGAAGCAGGCTGAGATTGGTGTGCTGTTCCTCGGCGGCTACCATACGGAAGCCGGGCTGATCGTACGGCAGATGCGCGATCAGGGATTGGACACCATCCTGATGGGCGGCGACGCGCTGATCACCCAGGAATATTGGTCGATCACCGGACCGGCGGGTGAAGGCACGCTGATGACCTTCTCGCCCGATCCGCGCAAGAACCCGGCGGCAGCCGAAGTGGTCAAGCGCTTCAAGGACAAGGGCATCGAACCGGAAGGCTATGTGCTCTACACCTATGCCGCGGTTCAGGCCTGGAAGCAGGCCGTCGAGAAAGCGCAGTCGACGGCTTCAAACGATGTGGTGAAGGCGCTCAACGATACCGAGTTCGACACCGTGATCGGCAAGTTTAAATTCAACGAAAAGGGCGACCCGAACCTGCCGCCTTACGCCGTGTATCGCTGGTCTAACGGGACCTATGAGGAGATCGGCGCCGCGCCGCCGTCCGGCTAGCGCGACCGCTCAGCTTTTCTTAGCCGCCCGGTCCTCGGCCTTGAATTCTGCCTCGAGTTCCTTTTCGACCCGCACCAGGTCGTCGGGGAGCGGCAGATTGAAGGCGCGCATCTCGTTAAGCTTTTCCCTGATCTGAAGGTAGAGCTCGTGCCGGTCCTCGGGCTGGTTCTCCATCTGGTTGAGAAGAAGCGCGATTTCCGCTTTTAAGTCGTCGAATGCCATGGGCTGCCGTCTCCTTGTCGCGGCCGGATCGGATCACAAACCGCCGGTTGCGGCAAGTGGGCCAAACAGCCCGTGCCGATTGCTAACGGCGGATTTCCCCTGCATAGTTGCGCTGACATGAGTTTTACGAACCGCAGGGACCGGCAATGGAGAAAGTGACTTTCAGCGACGTGGTGGGCTTCGTGCTTGCCGTCCTGTTCGCCCTCGTGATCGGCGTGTCGATGTGGGCGCTGCTGCTCGGCGACTACATGAACACCGTCATGAACGAACAGACCCGGCACACGTTGCGCATTGTCGGATTCGCAGGGGCGCTCGCCGCGGTCGTGACGTGGTGGGTGCAAAGTTTCGCCGCCAAGCGGGGCTTCGTCATCCGCTTCTTGTTTGCCTTCTTCATCTTCGTGGTGGCGTTTTGCAGCTTTGGCGGATTGCTTCGTTTCATCTATATTCACGCCACCTATCCAAGCCAGCAGGATTGGTCGCTTAGCGGCATGTATTTCGCCTCGCTCAACGACTTTTACACGTTCTTGTTGGATATGTTGTTGCCGCCGCGCCTGGGTTACGCCGGGCTCACCACGGTCGCCGCGCTGTTCGTGGCCTGGTTTGGGCCGCACGAGGCCAAGCCAGCCGATTATTGATCCCGGCTTCCAACCAAGCGGCGGGTCTTTTGTGAGAGGTTAACGCCTCTTCCCGCATTTTCTCGCGGAAAGGTTTCTTCGAGACGCATGATCCCGCGCTACAGCCGCCCCGAGATGAGCCGAATCTGGGAGCCCGAAACCCGATTCGGCATCTGGCTTAAGATCGAGACCTACGCCGCCGAGGCGATGGCCGAGCTCGGCTTGATCCCCACGCACGCCGCCCAGGCGGTGAAGAAGCGCGGCGGCTTCGACATCGCGCGTATCGACGAAATCGAACGCGATGTGAAGCACGACGTGATCGCCTTTCTCACCTCGGTCGCCGAGCATGTCGGGCCCGAGGCGCGTTTCCTGCATGCCGGACTCACCTCCTCCGACGTACTCGATACTTGCTACAACGTACAACTGGTCGAGGCGGCGGACATTCTGATCGCCGACGTCGATGCGCTTCTCGCCGCGCTCAAGACCCGCGCCCTCGAATATAAAGACACGCCGGTCGTGGGCCGCAGTCACGGTGTGCATGCCGAGCCGACCACGTTCGGGCTCAAGCTCGCCGTCGCTTACGCGGAGTTTGCCCGGGCGCGCGAGCGGCTAGTGCGCGCCCGCGAAGAGGTCGCGACTTGCGCCATCTCGGGCGCCGTGGGGACCTTCGCCCATGTCGACCCAAGGGTAGAGGACTACGTAGCGAAGAAGCTCGGCCTCAAAGTCGAGCCGATCTCGACGCAAGTGGTGCCCCGCGACCGCCATGCGGCTTACTTCGCCGCGCTCGCCGTGGTGGCAAGCTCAGTCGAGCGGCTGGCAGTCGAGATCAGGCATCTGCAACGGACCGAAGTGCTCGAAGTCGAAGAATATTTCAGCGCGGGTCAGAAAGGCTCGTCCGCCATGCCGCATAAGCGCAACCCGGTGCTGTCGGAAAACCTCACCGGTCTTGCCCGGCTCGTGCGTGGCTATGTGATCCCCGCACTGGAGAATGTCGCGCTATGGCATGAGCGCGATATCTCGCATTCTTCAGTCGAGCGGGTGATCGGCCCTGACGCGACCATCGCGCTCGATTTCGCGCTGGCGCGATTGGCGGAGATTGTCAAAGGCCTCGTCGTCTATCCCGACCGCATGCAGCGCAATCTCGACCGGCTCGGCGGCTTGATTCATTCCCAGCGCGTGCTGCTGGCTTTGACCGATGCCGGCGTACCGCGCGAGGACGCCTACCGGCTGGTGCAGCGCAACGCCATGAAAGTCTGGGAGGACGGCGCCGATTTCCTCGAGGCGCTGCTCGCCGACAAGGATGTAACCAAAGCGCTCTCGCCCGAGACAATCCGCGCCCAGTTCGATCTCGGTTATCACCTCAAGCACGTCGACACGATCTTCGCCCGCGTGTTCGGCCGCTAGACGCTGCTGGACGCCCGGCTGAGACGGCGAAGCACGCTCAGTCGCGATAATGGCCGGTGAGGGAACTGCCGATAGCTTGAATGTCGACATCTTCGATCCCGTCGCCGGGCTCGCTATGGAAGATGTGCGGCATATAGCGGTAGCGATTGCGCTCCTGCGCCATCATGAAATAGCGCCGGCGGTAGAACGAGGGATCGATCGCGACATAGGGCGGCAGGTCATGATACCAGTCGGCCTTGGGATAATGGCCCGCGCGATAGGGATAAGGCGGATAGACCGGAATATATTCGCCCCCGTTAGCGCCATAGCCGCCAGGGCCAAGGCCCTCGGCGCGCGCCGCATCGGGAACGCCCGCCGCCGCGAGAAGCAGCGCAAATCCGCAAATGCCGGTGATGATCCGCATGAAAGGCCCCCTGCCTGCGATCAGCCATTCTGGCATAGACCGGTGCGAACGTCAGCAAGGATTAGCGGACTCACTCTTTTACGCAGGCCGCGGTCCGTGCCTCGGCAGCGGCCTTCGAAAACCAGCCAATCTCGGTTCCGACCGCAACCACGTCCCAGCCTTCGGCCACCAACGGCTTCGCGTAGTCGACGTCATTGGCGAAAATCAGGGTCATGACCGACATCTCGCGGCATTTGCGTAATACCAGGCTCATCGCCTCCTTGACCTCGGGCGCCCAGATATCGAGCCGCCCGGTCAAGGCGACCGAAAGGTCGTTAGGGCCGAAGCAGACCATGTCGACGCCGTCGAGCCCGAGAATCAAGTCGAGTTGGTCGAGCGCGCCTCTGGTCTCGATCTGAGGACAGGCGATGGTCCAGCCATTGGCGATCTTGAAATAATCCTCGCCCGGGTGATCGAGCCGCGCCCGGTAAGGACCCCAGCTACGATTGCCCCGCGGCGGATACTTCACCGACTGCACGAACGCCTCGGCATCCTCGACGTTGCCGATCAGAGGACACATGATCCCTTGCGCGCCGGCATCGAGCGCCCGGCCGACCAAGCCGGGGCTGTTTTCGGCGACGCGGACGATCGCCGGCAGGCCGCACGCACGCGCCGCTGTCAGGCAGCCAAGTAAGGCCTCATTGCCGCCTGCCCCGTGCTGTTGATCGATAGTGATGCAGTCCCAGCCCGCCTCGCCGATCAGCTCGATCAGGAACGGGTTGTTCAGCATCAGCCAGGCATTGAACAGGGTACGGCGGTCCTTGGCGGCCTTGCGGAAGCGGTCTTCGCGCATCGGCCCGCTCACGACTTGGCTTCGGATTCGATCTGCCCGATCGCTTCGCCCATCAGATCGAGCATCCTCCGACGAATCTGATGATCCGACTGGTCGACGCCCTTGGCGTCGAAATCGGCCCTGATCTTACGAAACACGTCCTCTTCGCCGGGCTCTTCGAGATCGGCCTTGATCACCTCGCGCGCATAAGCGTCAGCGTCCGCGCCGGTGATCCCCATCTGCTCCGCGGCCCAAAGCCCGAGTAGCCGGTTCCGCCGCGCCGTCGCCCTGAACTTGAGCTCCTCGTCATGAGCGAATTTCCGTTCAAAGCCCTTCTCGCGATCCTCAAAACTCGTCATCTGACTTTCGCCTCCTTGGGCCTGCGTTCGATTCGCGGCCAGCCGTCCGAAATGCTCGTGAATTTGAACCCCGCTCCGGCCTGAGGGATAGCCCTCGAAGGCCCGGAAATCAACAAATTGCGGGGGCCAGCGCCTTGCAGCCCGGCAACCGTTGTACGCTCCTTGCCCTTACGCTAAGTTCGGGACAGGACCTTTAGAATCGATTCCAGCAATGGCGATTTGCAGCTTGCGCGCGGCCAGGGTGAGGCTCTCGCCCGCGCCCTTGGCGCTTGTCGGCAGCAGTCACCGCCAGTGAGGACTTAGAACCATGAACCGGCGCCGGCGCGTTTATGAAGGCAAGGCCAAGATCCTCTATGAGGGTCCCGAGCCCGGAACGCTCGTTCAACATTTCAAGGACGACGCCACGGCCTTCAACAACGAGAAGCACGACAAGATCGAGGGCAAGGGCGTCCTCAATAACCGCATCTCTGAATATATATTCCAGAAGCTCAACGAGATCGGCGTTCCGACCCATTTCATCAAGCGGCTCAACATGCGCGAGCAGTTGATCCGCGAGGTCGAGATCATTCCGGTCGAAGTGGTGGTCCGCAACGTGGCCGCAGGTTCGCTTTCGACCAGGCTCGGCTTGGACGAAGGGACCCCCTTACCGCGCTCGATCGTCGAGTACTACTACAAGAGCGACCAGCTTGGCGATCCGATGGTGACCGAGGAGCACATCACGGCGTTCGGCTGGGCGGCGCCGCAGGAACTCGACGACATCATGTCGCTTGCGCTCCGCATTAATGATTTCCTCTCCGGCCTGTTCCTCGGTGCCGGCATCAGACTGGTCGATTTCAAATGTGAGTTCGGCAGGCAATGGGAAAACGACCAGATGCGGATCGTTCTTGCCGACGAGATCTCGCCCGATTGCTGCCGGTTATGGGATATCGAGACACAGAACAAGCTCGACAAAGACCGGTTCCGCCGCGACATGGGCGGCTTGGTTGAGGCCTATCAAGAAGTGGCACGCCGGCTTGGGCTTCATGTCGACAACCCCGACCGGGCGCGGACCGGCCCCGTGCTGGTACGCTCGAAATAGGGCCGCGTGCCGGGAATGAAGGCGCGCATCACCATCACGCTGAAGCCGGGCGTGCTCGACCCGCAAGGCAAAGCCATTGCCGGTGCGCTGCATGCGCTCGGGTTCGACTCGGTTGGCGATGTCCGCCAAGGCAAATATATCGAGATCGAAGTCGCCGAGAGCGACCCAAAGCGCGCCCGCGCCGAGATCGAGCGGATGTGCGAGCAGCTGCTCGCCAATACCATCATCGAGAACTACGCCTATGAGCTTGAGGCGGCCTAGCATTGGCGGCGAACTAGAATGAAAGCGAGCGTCATTGTCTTTCCGGGATCGAATTGCGATCGCGACGCGGCCGTGGCGCTAGAAGCCGTTTCCGGTATCGCGCCTGCCTTGGTGTGGCACGGCGATTCGGAGATTCCACCGAGCGATTTGATCGTGCTGCCCGGCGGATTTTCCTATGGCGATTATCTCCGCTCGGGCGCCATGGCGGCGCATTCTCCGGTGATGCGCGAAGTGGTGTCGCGCGCCCGTGCCGGCACGCCCGTGCTCGGTATTTGCAACGGGTTCCAGATTTTGACCGAGGCCGGTCTGCTCCCCGGTGTCATGATGCGGAACGCCACGCTCAAATTCATTTGCCGCGATGTTCATCTGCGTGTCGAACGTAACGACACGGCATTCACCCGTCACTTCACGGAAGGCGAAGTGGTGCGGTTTGCCATCGCCAATAAGGACGGTAGTTATTACGCCAAGAAGGCGACCCTGGACCGTCTCGAAGGCGAAGGCCGCGTCGCCTTCCGCTATTGCGACGCAGCGGGGAAAATCTCTGATGCCGCCAATCCCAACGGCTCGCGCCGGAACATCGCCGGGATTTACAACGAGAGCAGAACGGTGCTGGGGCTGATGCCGCATCCCGAGCGGCTGGCCGACCCCGCGCTTTCCGGCACTGACGGCGCCAAGATGTTCGCCTCGCTGCTGGAGACGCTCCATTGAACATCGCGGCGCAGGCGGACAGGACGGCACAGAGCATTACCCCCGAGATCGTCGCCGAGCATGGACTCAGTCCGGAAGAATACAAACAGCTCGTCGCCGCGCTCGGCCGCGAGCCGTCCCTGACCGAGCTTGGTATTTTCTCGGTGATGTGGTCGGAGCACTGCTCGTACAAATCCTCGAAAGTCTGGCTCAAGAAGCTGCCGACGGAAGGCCCGCAGGTCATCCAGGGCCCGGGCGAAAATGCGGGCGTGGTCGATCTCGGCGACGGCCAGGCGGCTGTGTTCAAAATGGAGAGCCACAACCACCCGTCTTATATCGAGCCGTATCAAGGCGCCGCGACCGGCGTTGGCGGCATCATGCGCGACGTGTTCACCATGGGGGCCCGTCCGGTCGCCAATATGAATGCGCTCAGATTCGGCGCGCCCGACCACCCGAAGACAAAGCATCTCGTGGCCGGCGTGGTCTCGGGCATCGGCGACTATGGCAATTGCATGGGGGTGCCGACGGTCGGCGGCGAGACCAATTTCGACGCGCGTTACAACGACAATATCCTGGTCAACGCCATGTGCGTGGGGCTCGTCGATTCCGGCCGCATCTTCAAAGCAGCAGCCAAGGGCATCGGCCATCCTGTGGTCTATGTCGGCTCGAAGACCGGCCGCGACGGCATTCACGGCGCCACCATGGCGTCGGCCGAGTTCGACGAGGCGTCCGCAGAGAAACGCCCGACCGTGCAGGTCGGCGACCCGTTCACCGAGAAGCTCCTGCTTGAAGCCTGCCTCGAGCTGATGGAGGAGGACGCGATCGTCGCCATTCAGGACATGGGCGCCGCGGGGCTGACCTCCTCCTCAGTCGAGATGGCGGATAAAGGCGGCGTCGGCATCGAGCTTGAGCTCGATCGCGTGCCGACGCGCGAGGACGGCATGACCGCCTACGAGATGATGCTGTCGGAAAGCCAAGAGCGCATGTTGATGATCCTCAAGCCCGGGTCGGAATCCATCGCCGAGCGCGTGTTCCAGAAATGGGAGCTCGACTTCTCGGTCATCGGCTACACTACCGACACCGGACGCCTGGTGGTGCGCCACCGCGGTATCACCGAGGCCGACATCCCGCTTGCGGCTTTGGCCCACGCGGCGCCGCTCTATGAGCGGCCCTGGACCAAGGCTGAGCCGCAACCGCTCATTACGCTTGAAGAGGTTCCGGCGCCCAATAGTCTGCTTGGCGCGCTCGAATGCCTGATGGGCTCGCCTCACCTCTGCTCGCGCCGGTGGATCTGGGAACAATACGACCACATGGTCATGGCCGACACGGTACAAAGACCGGGCGGCGACGCCGCGGTGGTGCGCGTGCACGGTAGCGATAAGGGGCTCGCCATCTCCTGCGACGTGACACCCCGCTATTGCGCCGCTGATCCTTATGAAGGCGCCAAACAGGCCGTGGCGGAATGCTGGCGCAATCTTACCGCCGTCGGCGCCGACCCCCTTGCCATTACCGACTGCATGAATTTCGGCAATCCGGAGCGGCCCGAGATCATGGGTGAATTCGCAGGCGCGGTCGAAGGCATGGCCGAGGCCTGCACCGCCCTTTCCTTCCCCGTCGTGTCAGGCAATGTCTCGCTCTACAACGAGACCAATGGCGTCTCCATTCCGCCGACGCCGTCGGTGGGTGGCGTCGGACTGATCCCCGACATCTCAACGATGGCAACGATGGCGCTGAAGCGCCCTGGGGACGTGCTCATGCTGCTCGGAACGGAAGAGGGTCATCTCGGTCAGTCGCTGTACATGCAGGCGATGCTGGACCGGAGTTGGGGCGCCCCTCCACCCGTCGACCTCGAGGCCGAGCGCAGCACCGGCGATCTCGTCAGAGAGTTGATCAGAAGCGCTGATGTGTCGGCCGTACACGACGTCTCGGACGGAGGGCTGCTGGTCGCGATTGCCGAGATGGCTCTCGCCGGCGGTCACGGCGTCGTTCTCGACGCCTTGTCCGGTCCGCTGCCGGCCCATGCCGCATGGTTCGGCGAGGACCAGGCCCGTTACGTTATCGCCGCCGCTCCCGACAAGGCCGATGCCATTCACAAGGCCGCCGCCGCCGCCAAGGTCCCGCTCCGGCTGCTTGGCCGCGTGGGCGGTGACGCCATCGTGCTCGACGGCGAGCCCCCGCTCCCGCTATCTGTCCTCAGAACCGCGCATGAGGGCTGGTTGCCGGGCTTCATGGCGCACGGCTAAGATCGCGAACAACAAGGAGCAGACCGATGCCCATGGCGGCCGACGACATTACGCGTCTCATCAAGGAACGCTTTCCCGACGCCGAGATTCGCATCGAGGACCTCGCCGGCGACGGCGATCATTACGCGGCGACCATCGTCTCGGAGGCGTTTCGCGGCAAGACGCGGGTCCAGCAGCATCAGATGGTCTACGATGCACTCAAAGGAAGCATGGGCGGCGCCCTGCACGCCCTTGCGCTGAAGACCACGGCACCTTAGCTAGTCAGGAGACAGGAGAAAGGATCGATTATGAGCGCCGAGGACATCCAAGATTGGCTTAGGAAAGAGATCGCCGGCAACGATGTGGTCCTGTTCATGAAGGGCACCAAGACCATGCCTCAGTGCGGTTTTTCCATGCAGGTTGCCCAGATCCTGAATCATCTCGGCGTTGACTTCAAAGACGTGAACGTGCTCGAGGACATGAGCGTCCGCGAAGGAATCAAGGCCTATTCAAATTGGCCGACCATTCCTCAGCTCTACGTCAAGGGCGAGTTCGTCGGCGGTTGCGATATCGTGCGCGAAATGTTCCAGGCGAACGAGCTTCAGGAGCTTCTGACCACCAAAGGCATTGTCCATAACCAGCAGACGATGACAGCGTAACTGGCTGCGCTTATTCGCAGCCGATAATGATATCGCCCGGATTGATCATCAGCAGCACTTCCTTGCCCTCATAGAGACCGAGGGTCTCCAGCGCCGGAATGGTAACGCTTGCTTCGAGCGTGATGTCGCCTCGAACCGCAACATAGACGATGGCCGTCACCGCCCCTTTGCGGATCTCCATGATCTTTCCCTTGATCTGGTTGCCGGTGCTAAATTTCATATCAGCCATTGGTTCCTCCCGCCTTAGCTGAGATTCCCACAAAAGCGCTGGATACGGTGGCAGGCTTCTTCGAGCGCCTTAAGCCCGGTTGCATAAGAGATGCGGAAGAAAGGCGACAGGCCGAACGCCGCGCCATGCACAACGGCGACCCCTTCTTCCTCAAGCAGCGCCGTGGCGAAGTCCTCGTCATTGGCAATCACCTTGCCGCCACGCGTGGTTTTGCCGATGGCCCCGGCGCAGGACGGATAGACATAGAACGCGCCTTCGGGCTTGGGACAGGACAGTCCGTTGGCCTGGTTCAACATCGCCACCACGAGGTCGCGGCGCTCCTGAAACGCGACAACCCAGTCCTTGAGGAAATCTTGCGGCCCCTCCAGCGCTTCAACCGCCGCCCATTGGCTGATTGAACAGGGATTGGAGGTCGACTGCGACTGCAGCGTGGCGATGGCCTTGATCAAGGGTTCCGGGCCCCCGCCATAGCCGATGCGCCAGCCGGTCATGGAATAGGCCTTCGAGACCCCGTTCAAGGTGAGCGTGCGCGCTTTCAGGTTCGGCTCGACCGCGGCCGGCGTGGCGAACTTGAACCCGTCATAGACGAGGTGCTCGTAAATGTCGTCTGAAAGTACCCAGACCCGCTCATGCTTCAGCAGGACATCGGTGAGCGCTTTGATTTCGGCTTCGGTATAGGCGGCGCCAGTCGGATTGGACGGCGAGTTGAAGATGAGCCACTTGGTCCGCGGCGTGATCGCGCGCGCCAAGGCTTCAGGCTTGAGCTTGAAGCCGTCTTCGAGTGTGGTCTCGACGACGACCGGCTCGGCTCCGGCAAGCAGAACGATATCGGGATAACTCACCCAATAAGGCGAAGGCACGATGACCTCGTCGCCGGGGTCGAGCGTGGCAAGCAGCGCGTTATAGAGCACTTGCTTCCCGCCGCTGCCGACGGTGATCTCGGAGGGCCTATACTCGAGCCCGTTCTCGCGCCTGAACTTCTCGGCGACGGCCCGTTTCAATTCTGGGATACCGTCGACCGCGGTGTATTTCGTCTCGCCGCGTTGAATGGCTTCGATGGCCGCCTGCTTAATGTTGTCGGGCGTGTCGAAGTCCGGCTCCCCAGCGCCAAGGCCGATGACGTCGAAGCCCGCGGCTTTCAGCTCGCGTGCCTTGCCGGTGATAGCCATGGTCGGCGAAGGCTTGACCCGTTCAAGCGTGCGGGCGACCAAACCCATTATCGATCTCCTGGAAAAACTCGAAGCGAAAGCGGGCGCACCCTAAGCGGGGCCGCGATGGTCCGCAAGCCTCGACGGTTCGTGCCCCCTGCCCTGTGCATAATCGCATTTGTGCCACAGTTGTGGCGAGGACGTGGGTGTTCGGGCCACAATCTGGCTAAAGCTCCGCCCAATTGACATGGTTGATTGTCCTTGGTGCCGACCAGGGGGTCAGAATCGATGACCGAACGACGCCAGGCTTTGTTCCGGGGGAACTCCGCGGTCACTCTGCTTTTTCTTGCTGTTATTCCGGCCACTTTCTTCGTGAGCGTTCTGCTCGACACCCGGCAGGCGCTCGGCTGGACGGCACCGTGCGCGCTTCTGCTGCTGAGCACGGCCGCACTGATTCGAGGGCTATACGGCCGCCGCGACTCTACCTCCCCGCGGCGGATTGGGAGGAGGATCTGATGTCGCGACGGGGGTCGGCGCAGCTCCTCCTCCTTCTTTCCCGGCCGTGCCACAGGCTGGCGCGGGCGATGGGAGCCCTTGCCGGCGCCGTATTGGCGGTTGGCCTTGTTTGCTCAGGGCTCGGGTTCTCAACCCTGGCGCCGAGCGAACTCGTCCAATTGGTACGGCAGAGCGCGTGGGACCGCGCGCTTACAGATCGGGCGGAGCACACGCCCTGGCCTTGGGAGACAACACAGAATTCGATCGCAGCAGAGGTGCCCCGGCTTGGGCTGAGCGCATCGGTGGTCCATGACGGGTGGAGCGCCGGCCGCTACGCCGCCGAACTCGGACCGTGGTCTCAAGACGCCGCCGCGCGCAGCATGACGGCGATTGGCGACAACATCACCCTGACTCCCGCCAATGTGGCTTCGCGTGTCCACCGCGCGACCGGCCGCGAGATGGTCGATCCGCATTTGGCGGAAAGCGCCGTGCCAGCGCTCGGCGGAGATGCCGCGCTCGTCACCTGCCCTTCGCAGGACTCCGCGAGCACGCTTCAGCTCGTTATTCAAGCGATCACGAGCGATCTCCCGGCGCCCGGGCCAAAAGAAGAGCAGAAGCTCTAAGACTTTCGCTCAGACGCGGGCTTACTGGCGCCGCCTCGACCTAGGCGCATCAGACGCATTCGGCTGTGCGGCGGGCGGCGTTTCGGCAGCCGGGGGCGCCGCGGCAGGGGCTGCCGCTCCGTCTTGCGGGGGTACCGCGGCGGGCTGCTCAGCCTGCGGTGCGATGCCGCCCTCGGGCAGCGCACTTGGCGCTGGCATTGTCGGCCGCCGGTCGGCTTCGACCTTTTCCTTGAGCCGCTCGAGACCAGTCTGATATTCCGCACCGATGAAACGGTCGAGCATCATCGCCTTCCACCGCTTCATCGGGCTGGAACCAGACTCGTAGACGAAAGACCAGTTGACCTTGCTGCCGGACCCTGCTGGTCCGATGTCGAAAGAGCTTACGCCTTCGAGCCCGTTGAAATTGGCGTTGAGCTCAATATGGTGCGGCGGCTCGCTCTTGGTGATCTCCATGTTGCCGGTCCCGATCGCCGGCTCACTGCTTTTCCAGGCGACTTGCGCCCCCGGACCGGATGCCGGCCCGCCATAGCTGAAAACCAATTGTGGATCGCGCGCGCCCCAAGGCGACCAATCGGCGAATGTGCGCAGCGTGTTGAGGTAGGGAAAGATCGCCGTTTCCGGCGCATTGATGATCACCGATCTGGACACCGTGACATGGGACGGCAATCCAACCGAGACGGCCGCGAGAATGGCGGCAAGTGCAATGATGCCTAGAAACAACCGCGTCAGTGGACGCATCACGTCCCTCCAAACTCGCCCCGTGGTGCGGGCCGTTTGCGCCGAACTCCCGGCCCCAAGGGTGTAAACCCCTCGCATTTTTAGAGAAAACGATTAAAGTCCGCTCGTCAACAAAGAGGGAGGGGCTGGAGATGAATCTATCACCACCGTCGCAAGCCGTCTTTATCGTATCGTTGATCCTGGCGCTTTTGGCTGTGATCGGAAAATTCGCCGCGATTCCCTTTGTCACGGACAATGGGTTCTGGGTAGCGGTCGCCGCCTACGTCATCCTGGCAATCGGCAATCTGTTTAGAGGGGTCTAGCCTCCATCAGACGGGCCTCCGGGGTGGTGCCCGGCCGGAGGCCTCTTGCACGTATTGCCCGTGCGGCACCGGGCGTCATGCTTGGCCGCGAAAGTCCATTCGTCCCGAAACGATGAAAGCGAAGGTGCTCCCCGGCTCAACATCGGCCCGGGCGATGGGTATCAGCGCCAAAGAGGGAGAGCCGGCACCTTCGGCAAGCTCTCCCCCCGATATTCTACATGTCGTCGTCGTCTCGCGCCCAAGAAGGCCGGTAAGGCTGCGGGCTTGGACTTGAGCTTGGGCCGGTCGACGGCGTTGCCGGGCGCGGTGGCATTCCTGGCGCCGGCGCGCCGCCGCCTAGGGGCGATGCCGGACGTGGCGGCATGCCGCCCATGCCGGGCGAGGGAGCCGGCCGAACAGGCGGCGCCATCGGCGGCGTCACCGGCCGTGCAACCGGCGCGGCTGCCGGCTTGGGTGCGGCGGGCTTCGGCGCCATCTTCTTTGCAGGTTTGCGTGCCGTTTTCTTGGCAGCCTTTTTCGCAGGTTTGCGTGCCGCCTTCTTGGCGGTTTTGCGTGAAGCTTTCTTCTTCGCGGGCTTCCGTGCCGACTTCTTGGCGGTCTTGCGGGCCGTCTTCTTCTTGGTAGTCTTCCGCGCAGACTTCCGGGCCGTCTTCTTCTTGGCCGTCTTGCGCGCCGAGGCCTTCCGGGCGCTGGCTCGCTTAGCGGTCTTCTTGGTGCGGGCCTTCTTCGCGGCGGTCTTGCGTTTGGCGGTCTTTCTAGCCCCTGTACTCTTCTTCTTCCTACTCGCTGTGCGCTTCTTCCCACTCTTTTTCATAGCCATGGCTTATGCTCCGATTCTGCTTCAATGCCGCACTCGATTCGCTCAACCGGACATCGACCTCCCCGAATCACGGCTCGCCTGATCCAGGCTTATCGTCCTTCGAAGCGAGTCAATCACTGTTTGCATTATACGATGATCGGCACGGAAGTAGCAATTTGGGATGCCCAATCTGCAACAACTAACCGTGTGAATCGTTCCAGCCGAGACCATAATTGGTGCTCGGGGAACCGTTCAGACACCCACCTTTACCGGCTTAGAAACCATCCCTTGCGCTCAATGAGCCCGGATCAGGGTGATGGCGCATCCGTCGACATGTGCTGCACGGCTTGATCGAACGGCAAGGACGAGAGGGATAGTCGAAGACAATGCCGAGCAGCAAGGCAATGGCGACCAGAACCGCCAGCGAGGCCGTCATCAGAATTTGCGCCACCAAGTTGGTCGAGCCGAAAAAGGCCGGGTAGCCGAGCGTGATCAGGCCTCCTACGATCAGCGTGAACCAAAGGACTCCAGGTACCGAGCCATCGGAGCTGTCGAGCCGTTCGTAGCGGTTGTCGGTCAATCCCGCCAAGAGCTTGAGTGCCTGCTGATACAGGGCAAGATCCTGCGAGCTTTCTGGATTGACGTCTAGGATGGCTCTGCTCAGCTGATCGAGATCTTTGGTCACGGTGCCGCTCGGCTTACCTTCGGCCATCGTCATCCATTCGTCGTCGCGCACGTGTTTCGTGTAGTCGAGGAGGCGCGTCCTGATCTCGGCACCGGCTTCAGCCGGAAGGCCGAAACTGATTCGGTGCAAATCGACCACGGCCTTCGCCTCGTCGCGAACCGCCCCTTCCGTCTTCTGGAAGTTCTCCCACACGGCGACGACCACGAAAGCCAGCAGGACCGCATAGAAAACGCCGATAACAGCGAATTTGAAACCGGCCACCTCGTTGTTCAGCCTGAGCCGGTCCACGCCATAGGCAAACCGCGTCCCCAGCATCAGGCCGGTGGCAAAGAGGACCGAGACCACAATGAGGCCCGTGGCCACGGTCGTGAGCGAAACTTGATGCAAATAGTGGAGCAAACTCATCGCCCGATACCTGCCGCCGCGCTGTTAGGGCTCCTTTGTAGCGAAATGGCCGGGACAGGCAACGGCGCCAGATGGTGGAGCGGGCGTCGCGCCCCTAGCCAAGTCCCTTCCCCACCGCCATATTCGCCCTATGCCCCATCGCATCGCCAGGACCTTCGGCTCACGCGCCGAGCCGCGCGCCGTCACGGGCGAAGCCGCCGGCCTGCCGGCCAGCGCCGACCGCCGTCCTCCCGGCTTCGGCGAGACGCCGCAGCCCTTGATGCAGGAGCATCCGCTGGTCTCGGGCACAGTTCCCACCTTCACCCCTCACCGTCCGGACCGCCCCGAGAAGAGCGAGGGCGGCATTCAGCTGGGCCTCCAGTCGGACCTTGCGCCCAAGGGCGACCAGCCGCAGGCGATTGCCGAGCTGGTCGCGCAAGTGAATGCGAAAGAACACGACCAGGTGCTGCTCGGCGTAACCGGCTCGGGCAAGACCTTCACCATGGCCAAGGTCATCGAGGCGACACAGCGTCCGGCTCTCGTGCTGGCACCCAACAAGACATTGGCCGCCCAGCTCTATGGCGAATTCAAGAGCTTCTTTCCCGAGAACGCGGTCGAGTATTTCGTCTCGTACTACGACTACTACCAGCCGGAAGCCTATATCCCGCGCACCGACACCTATATCGAGAAGGACTCATCGATCAACGAGCAGATCGACCGCATGCGCCATGCCGCCACCCGCGCGCTGATCGAGCGGGACGACGTCATCATCGTGGCCAGCGTCTCCTGCATCTACGGTATCGGTTCGGTTGAAACCTACACGGCGATGACGTTCAGCTTGCAGCGTGGCGACAAGGTCGAACAACGGCAGCTGATGGCCGATCTGGTCGCCCTGCACTACCGGCGCAACGACGCGAATTTCGTTCGCGGCACCTTCCGTGTGCGCGGCGACACGATCGAGCTGTGGCCAGCGCATTTGGATGACCGGGCCTGGCGCATCTCGTTGTTCGGCGACACGGTCGAGAGCCTCACCGAGTTCGATCCGTTGACCGGCGCCAAGACCGACGAGTTCGGCATGGTCAAGATCTATGCGAACTCCCACTATGTGACGCCGAAGCCGACCCTCAAGCAAGCCGTCCGGGGGATCAAGGACGAACTCAAAGCGCGGCTCGAAGAATTGCATAATGCTGGGCGGCTGCTTGAGGCGCAGCGGCTCGAGCAGCGCACGCTGTTCGATCTCGAGATGATCGAGGCCACCGGCTCCTGTGCCGGCATCGAGAATTATTCCCGCTATCTCACCGGCCGGAAAGCCGGAGAACCGCCCCCCACCTTGTTCGAATATCTGCCGGACAACGCCCTGGTCTTCGTCGATGAAAGCCACGTCACCGTCCCGCAGATCGGCGGCATGTTCCGGGGCGACTACCGGCGGAAATCGACACTTGCCGAATACGGGTTCAGACTCCCGTCCTGCATGGACAACCGGCCGATGCGCTTCGAGGAATGGGACGCCATGCGGCCGCAGACGATCTATGTCTCGGCCACGCCGGGAGGCTGGGAACTGGAACAAACCGGAGGCGTCTTTGCCGAGCAGGTGATCCGCCCGACCGGACTGGTCGACCCGCCGGTCCTTGTCCGCCCGGCGTCGACCCAGGTCGACGATCTAATCGACGAGACGCGAAAAGTCGTGGCGCAAGGTTATCGCATTCTGGTCACCACGCTCACCAAGCGTATGGCCGAAGACCTGACGGAATATATGCACGAGCAAGGCATCAGGGTGCGCTACATGCATTCCGACGTGGAGACGCTTGAGCGCATCGAGATCATCCGCGATCTGCGGCTCGGCGCATTCGACGTCCTGATCGGGATCAATCTGTTGCGCGAAGGTCTCGATATTCCCGAGTGCGCCCTCGTCGCCATTCTCGACGCCGACAAAGAAGGCTTCTTGCGCTCCGAGACGTCGCTGGTGCAGACCATCGGGCGCGCCGCGCGCAATATCGACGGGCGCGTGATCCTTTATGCCGACGGCATGACCGGATCGATGGAACGCGCCATCGCCGAAACCAACCGCCGGCGCGAGAAGCAACTCGCGTGGAACGAAGCGAACGGAATCACACCTGAGAGCGTGAAGAAGAACATCGGCGACATCCTCGCCAGCGTGTACGAGCGCGATCACGTGCTGGTCGATGCGGGAACCGGCTTTGCCGAAGAGGATCAGGCTCTGATCGGACACAATCTCGAAAGCGTGGTCGCCGACCTGGAGAAACGGATGCGCGCCGCGGCCGCCGACCTCGAATTCGAGGAAGCCGCCCGGCTGAGAGACGAAGTCAAGCGTTTGCGTCAGATGGAGCTCGCCATCGCCAGCGATCCTCTTGCGCGTCAGGCTGACCTTGAGCGCAGCGCGGGGAAAACCGACCTGACCCGCCCGCATAAGCCGTCACTCGACGAAATGGGGCCGCATAACCGCGAGATGCCCCTTTCCGCCCTGCAAAAGTCGCGGCCGCGATCAAAATCCGGCAAACCCGGGACCCGAACCTATAAAGGCAAGAGCCGCTAGCGCTTACGCCGAACCGGCTTGGCGCTCGCTTGCCGCTTGCTGGATGAAGGCGGGCCAGAATTTTCGCAGTTCCAGCGGAAACATGGCGGCAAGCTTTGCCGCCGCCGCCCGATCAATATGCTTGGACACAACGTCGAGAACCGCATACGTCCCCTGCTCGACCTCGCCGCCTTGCGCTCGCGGCAGCTCTCTGGCGATGTGGGCGAGAAACGCTCCCTCGTGCCGTTCCTTGGTCGGCTTTCCGGTCGGGTCCCAGCCTTCATAGTAGAGGCCGCGCAGAAGCATCGGTAATTGCGCACCGAGATGAGCTGCGCTCTCTGCACCGATGCGGTCGCGCAACGCATGCAGCACGGCGCGTAAAGTCGAATAGGCATGATGCCGGTCGCTCGTCTCGAGCCTTTCCATGATGTCCTTGAGCCAAAGATTGGATTCCTGGACAGTCCGATCGAATGTGTCGAGACCGGTGCTCATGGCGCGTCTCCTTTAAGCCGTGCTGTAACAGAGAGAATACGGCCAACGATAGACGGCGAAGGGACGGGAGCGCCTTGATATGGATCAGCGGCTCCGCGCTTTGGAAGCGGGTTTAACGTCGCTCAACGGTTTCGGCATCTCCCGCGTGACGTCGGTCGCCTTCTTATCGGTCCTGAGACCGAGGAACACGGGGTGACGCATTTCGCCGGCTTCAGTCCACTCGGTGAACTTGACCTCCGCGACGAGTTTCGGTTTGACCCAGGTGGTCTCGGCCTCATTGGGAACCTTTGCGGCGATCGGCTTGGTCTTAGTGATCAGCGGCACCATCATCTGATGAAGCGAGCGCAGCATTTCGTGACTGAATCCGGTCCCTGCCCGCCCGGCATATTTCCAGCTCTTGCCGTCGCGCACGGCCAGCACCAAGGCGCCGAAATATTTGCGCGAGCGGCGGGGCGCCGTGAAGCCGACGATCACCACCTCCTGCTCGTGACTTACCTTGACCTTGAGCCATTCCCGCGAGCGCTGTCCTGAGTGGTAACGTCCGCTGGCGAGCTTGGCCATGACGCCCTCTTTGCGGGCGCGTTTCGCTGCCTCGAAGGCCTTGATGCCCTTGCCTACGACATCGGTGCTGTAAATGAGCAGCCGGTTTTTCGGCAGAATTTTCTCAAGCATGTCCTTGCGTTTCAACAGCGGCCAGCGGCGCAAATCTTTGTCGTCGCAATAAAGCAGGTCGAACACGCAATAGCGGAGCCGCACATGCTCACGCCCCGCATTCTGCAACAGCTGGAAGCGCGACCGGCCATGCGAATCGAGCGCCACCATCTCGCCATCGAGCACCGCCTCGTGCTTGATAGCGGTGAGCGCCTCGCAGATCGTGGGATATTTGTCCGAGATGTCATGGCCTCGGCGCGAATAAAGTTTTGCATGGCCGGGGCCCACAACGGCGATGGCGCGAAAGCCATCCCATTTCGTTTCGAACACCCAGTCCGGGTCGTCGAACGGGCCGTCGGTCAAGGTCGCGAGCATCGGCCGGAGATCTGGCTTCATGCCCTTCAACTACACCCATAATTTGCGCATGTCAGCGGTGTCGCCGGTGCCGGGCATAGAGAGAGCCGATCGCGCGCAAGAAAATTGCGGGCGCTTTAACGAAAGCGCCCGCCAAATTCAAAACAACGAAGGGAGTCACACGGGAGACAAGCGGAGCGAGAGCAGGGAAGAAAGTCTTGGCGGGGTTCTCCTCTCGCCTATGCAAGGGGGTTGACCCCCCTGCCCGGTTGTTCTCGTTAGCGGCTCACATTGGTCAGGTAAGGATTCGGGAAACCTTCGGCCATGGCGGGCGCGGCAGAGGCGACGACCAGGGTGACGACGATCAGAAGCTGTTTCATTTCGAGTCTCCTTCAGGGTGGCCTTTTGGGGATCGGAGCCCCGAACGGATGGCCATGTGCCCGTTCGGAACACCCCCAAGCTAGTGCCGGATACCCCTGATCCGCCAATACCTTATGGCTATGAACATTGTGCGTTCGGTGCACCGCATAGCGCTCGGCTATCGACCTGAGAGCCAACCGGCATTTCCGTTGGCAGCGGCTTGGGACGATCTTTCCCCTATCGCCGCGGCCGTTCCTTTCGGCCGGAGCATCAGCCAGAAGGAGTGAACGGAAATGTTTCCATCGAAAACAACGGGCCAGTTGGGCCGTATTGTCCTCATAGCCGGTTTCGCGCTCGGCGCCACCGCGATGGCCTCAAATGCCTTTGCCGGCGAATGCCCCGCCGGGCAAAAGAAAGCCGACGCACGCAAGATGGTCGATGAGAAGCCGGTGGGCGTCACCGATACCGTCATAGCCATGATCGATGTCGCCCAGGAACAAGGTATCAAGGACCGCAAGCTCCGCATGCGCAAGCTCGTGATCGAGCCCGGCGGCATTGTGCCGTGGCATAGCCATGCCGAGCGGCCGGCCATCATCTACATCATCGAAGGCCAGATCGAAGAATATGCCAGCAACTGCGCCGCGCCGATCGTGCACAAGGCCGGCGAGGTCGTAGCCGAGACCAAGGACGTGTCGCACTGGTGGAAGAATCTCGGCGACACGACGGTCGTGCTGCTTTCGGCCGACCTCCTGAAGGACGCAAACGACAAGAATATGTAGCTCCTCCCCCCGCCGGATGTGGCGCCCCTCTCCTCCCCCGGGCGTTACATCCGGCTCTTTTTCCTTGAGGCGTTGCGCCATGATCGAAGCCTCCTCAGCGCTCGCCGCAGCGGATAGTGAGCGGCACGAACACTCGGGCGGCGTTTTCCTTCGCTCAACCATTATCGCCGTCACCGCCTTCCTGACGGTCGTCGATCTGTTCGCCACCCAAGCCATTCTGCCGTCTCTCACCCGCCATTACGGCGTCTCGCCCGCGGCAATGGGTTTCGCCGTCAATGCCAGCACTCTCGGCATGGCGTTTTCCGGCTTGGCGGTCGGCTATTTCAGCCGTGGGATCGACCGCAGAAAGGGCATTTTGATCAGCCTCGTCCTGCTTGCCATCCCCACCGCGCTGCTCGCGCACGCTCCGGATCTTACGAGCTTCACCATCTTGCGCGTGGCGCAAGGCCTGTGCATGGCGGCCGCCTTTACCCTCACCCTCGCCTATCTGGGAGAGCATTACAGCGCCGCAGACTCGGCCAGTGCTTTTGCCGCCTACATTACCGGCAACGTCGCCAGCAATCTGATCGGCAGATTGATGTCGGCGGCCGTCGCCGACCATTTCGGGCTCGTGAGCAACTTTTATTTCTTCGCCCTGCTCAATCTCCTTGGCGCCGTGCTGGTCTATTTCACCGTCGACAAGAGCCCTTGCATGAAATGCGTAACGCCGGCGATGGATTCGCATCTTTCTGCCTGGGTCATGCATTTGAAGAATCCCGCCTTGCGCGCCAGCTTCGCCATCGGCTTCTGCATTTTGTTCGCCTTCATCGGCACCTTCACGTTTGTCAATTTCGTTCTGGTGCAGCCGCCGCTTGGCGTCGGCGCCATGACGCTCGGCATTGTTTATTTCGTGTTCGTCCCCTCCATGGCGACCACGCCGCTCGCCGGGCACGCGGTAGCCCGCTTCGGCACAAGGCCGGCATTTTGGGCATCGCTCGGCGTCGCCGCTTCCGGTCTTCCGCTTCTTGTTCTGCCGAACCTGCCGGCCGTGCTGCTGGGCATGGTTCTGGTGGGCGTGGGCACGTTCTTCGCCCAGGCCTGCGCCACGGGTTTTGTCGGCCGCGCCGCGACGTCCGACCGCGGGGCTGCAAGCGGTCTCTATCTTGCCAGCTATTTCTTCGGCGGCCTGGTCGGCAGCGCCGTGCTCGGATTGATCTTCGACATGTTCGGCTGGGCGGCCTGTGTCGGCGGCATCGCCGCGGCCCTGGTGGCCGCCTCGCTCCTGGCCATCTTCCTCAAGACGCCGTTGTCACCCGCTGTCGGTCCCTAATCCGGGCCTTGCGAACATTCCGACCGTTCCAAAACGGCGCCCTCATTAACGCTTTTCTAAGTGTAAAGCGGTGAAATGCACGAAGTCTCGCGTCCTCACGGTAAGCACACGTGCCAAGTTCAGAGGGGTCAGTCATGCGCACCATCGTCGTTCTGGCCGTCATTGCCGCGTCCATGGCATTGGGCGGCTGTTTCCACCACTCGCAGCAGGTTTACGCCGAAGAGTTGCCCCCGACCTCCATCAAATAGGAGGCTCGCCGAATTGGCGGTGTAGCCGCCAACGGGAACAGTTTCTGTATTGCGTGAGAGAGCCCGGCGCCCGCGCCGGGTTCTTTGTTTCAGCCTGACAGCCAGCAGGGAATGCGCCGTTTCAGCAGGTGCTCGCCCCAAGGAGCAGCAGAGCGGCGGCACCGGTCCCGCCGGCGGCAACGAGCGCATTAAGCCAGTTCCGCTTGCGGAGCGCGCGAACGACATCGGAACCGCGCAGCTCGTCCGCAGCCCTGACCCAGAACATGTCCAGAGAGACCACTGCCGCCAGAAAAATCGTGGCTGCAATGATGAGCTGGATCGTCGCTGGGCCTGAACACGCTTCCATCGTCCGCCCCTACTCCGCAGCCCGCCTCGGCAGGTCCGTAGGCGCAGTCACCGCCCCGCTCATCTTCGCTTCGGCAGCGGGTTCGGCGCCGGCCCGCGGCTCGTGCAAGATCACACCCTCGAGCGGATCGGAGTCCTCGAGCCATTTCTGCTCCTGAAGCGCGCGCTTGGTATCGGCGCAGCCGGCCTCCCAGCGCGCACAGATGCCCGCCGGAGAGAAGTCGATGTCCTTCATATGGGTTTCGTTCTTGAGTCGTGGCGCCATCAGCCGCACGACATGCATCCGCGTACGGCAAGAGTAGCCGGCGAGTTTCTTTACGCGGGGGTTGTGTCGCGCCTCTGGTGGCACGAATTCGAGAAGCTCGGAGATGACATGACGGAGCCTATGGGCCTCGCGTTGCCGCACGATATGGTTGGCAATGCGGCTCGAATATTGAATGTCCTTCTGGCGATGCAGGATCTGCCAGACGGAGTGCGGCTCGTCGCCGGTCGGGTGCCAGAGATGTACCGCGAAGATGAGCGAGTTGCGCCGTGGACGATCCTCGAAGATGCACTCGGCCGGCGTGTTGGACAGGATGCCGCCGTCCCAATAGAGCTCGCCGTTGATACGCACGGCCGGGAAGGCCGGCGGAAGGGCGCCTGAGGCCATGATGTGGCTCGCGCCGAGATCCATTTGTTGCGAGTCGAAATACCGCATCATGCTGGTCCGGACATGCGCCGCGCCCACCGTCAGCCGCGGACGCTTTTGGTTGAGCACCGTGAAGTCGACAAGCTCCTCCAGCGTTTTGCGTAGAGGCTCCGTCGAGTAATAGCCGGCTTGATCGGGACCAAGCGGCACGTGTGTGCCGAATAGCGCCCGGGGGTTGAGCTCGAAGAAGCCGGGAATGCCGTTGGCCAGCGTTCCCCACGAGGTGAGCGCGTCGCCGATGCCAGTCCAGGCGGGAAAGATGCCGTCCCATGCCTCCGACCGGTCCACGCGGCGCCAGAACTCCTTCAACCGGGACAAGCGGTCTTCGGGCTTATTACCCGTGATGATGCTGGCGTTAATGGCGCCGATCGAGGTGCCAATGATCCAATCGGGCTCGATGCCCGCCTCGTGCAGGGCTTGGTAAACGCCGCCCTGATAGGCGCCGAGCGCACCGCCGCCTTGCAGCACGAGCACGACTTGGCCGTTGTTGTCGTTGCGGACCTCGTTGACGGCTTCCAGCGGCGTCAGGTTTCTGTTGAGCATGGCGGGTCTCCCAATGCGATCGTTCAATGAGCGGTCCAGCCGCCATCGACTGGAATGGCTGCACCGGTGATGGACGCGGCGGCGTCGGAGGCGAGGAACACCGCGATGCTGCCGAGCTCGTCGGTGGTCGCGAAGCGCTTGTTCGGCTGCTGCGCCAACAGGACCTCGCGAATCACTTGTTCGCGCGGAATGCCATGCGACTTGGCCTGCCCCTCAATCTGCATCTCGACCAGCGGCGTATAGACATAGCCTGGACAAATCGCGTTGCAGGTTATGCCCATCTCGGCAACTTCGAGCGCGGTCACTTTGGTCAAGCCCAACATGCCGTGTTTGGCGGCGACATAGGCAGACTTGAAGGCCGAACCGACCAGCCCGTGGGCCGAGGCGATGTTGATGATGCGGCCCCATTTGCTGGCGATCATGTTGGGCAGCGCCAGGCGCGTGGTGTGGAAGGCTGAGCTGAGGTTGATGGCGAGGATTGCGTCCCACTTCGCGGTGGGGAACTCTTGCAGCGGTGCCACATGCTGAATACCGGCGTTGTTGACGAGGACATCGAGCCGGCCAAGTTTGGCGAGGACCGTCTCGATCATTTCGGCAATCGACTCGGGCTTCGACATGTCGGCGCCCGAATAGAGAACCGGGACACCGAAATCGGCGCGGATCGCGTCTTGCGCGGCCTCGATCTCTTCGGCTTTGCCGAAGCCGTTGAGGACGACGGCGGAGCCCGCTCCGGCAAAGGCGCGGGCGATGCCAAGCCCTATGCCGCTGGTCGACCCTGTGACGAGTGACACCTTGTTTTTGAGGTGCGCCGCCGAGGATGCGACTTGCCGCTCAGTTACGGCGAGGTTCATGGATCTGGTCCTCCTGGTACCGGTGTCCGGCGAGGCGTGTCAGTCGCCGGAGACCCTTTGTTCGAGGCCGATATTGCAGGGCACCCGGGGGCCACGGGAAATGCCCGTTGGCTAAGGAGTCGATAGGGGCGCGCTATGGCCTGTGGGGTGGCGCCCGGGGCTGGGAAAACGCCGAATACCGACAATCTTGCTTGTCAAAATCCGTAAATTGGCCGAATCATCTGTGCGCCAGCCATAAAAGCGGGCCTCAAGACACCTTTCGGTCCGATGGGTACTGACATCGCAAGCCAATATGCCGGGTCGCGGAGTGAAGGCACCGGCATGGTCCGATTTCCCGATAACGGCTAGAGCGGACGGGGCCGATTTCCCATGGAAATGCATCAGGTCCGCTACTTTCTCGCGGTCTCGCGGGTACTGAATTTCACCCGCGCCGCCGAAGAGTGCCACGTTGCCCAGCCCTCGCTGACGCGCGCCATCCGCCAACTGGAGGGTGAGCTTGGTGGCGATTTGTTCCGGCGCGAGCGGCCGCACGCGCAGCTGACCGAGCTTGGCCAGCGCATGCTGCCGCTCCTCAAGCAATGCTACGACAGCGCCATCAGCGCGCGCGCGCTTGCTTCGGCGATAAAAAAGGGAGAGGTCGGCTCACTCAGACTGGCGGTGTCGCATACCATCGATCCGTCGCTGGTCACGCCCCACGTGGTCGAACTCGGCAAATTGTTCGAAGGGCTCGACCTCAAGCTGCTGCGCGGCAACAGCGCCGAGGTGCTCGAATATCTCAAGCGCGGCGACGTCGAACTCGGTCTTGCCGCTCAGATCGGCGACGAGTGGGAACGTCTGGATCGTTGGGCGCTCTTCACCGAGGATTTTCAACTCTTTACGCACAGCGCCCATGGCTTGGCCGCGCGCCCTGCAATCTCGGTTGAGGATCTCAGGGAAGAGCGGCTCATGATCCGCACCTATTGCGAAACGACTGAGACGCTGCTCGACATGCTGCGTACGCTGGATTTCGACACAGCGCGCTTTCACGAGGTCAGCGGCGAGGTCGACCTTCTCTCCTTGCTCGACGCGGGCGTCGGCGTGGCCTTGGTGCCGCGCAGCACGCAAAGCCCGCCGACACTGGCCCGTATTACCGTCGAGGGCCTGGACCTTCAACGCACGATCTATCTTTACGGCGTGGCAGGGCGGCAGCGCACCGCCGTGGCCTCGGCCATGATGAAGATGCTGCGTGCTTACGATTGGATGAAAGACGCGGCCTAATGCGCGTTGCCGCGCGCCGTCCTGATTGCGGACAGGAGATCCTCGATCGCCATGCGCTTGCGGTAGTCGGGATCGATGAACCGCGCGACCACCTTGCCGTCGGCACCGACCACGAACGTCGCGGGGATCGGCAGCAGCCAGGTCTCGGAGCCTTGCGAACGCGACACGTCCCAGCCGGACTGGGTCATCAGCTCTTGCATCTCCTCTCCGACCCAGAAGGCGAGATTGAGGGAGAGCGCATAGCCGTTATCGAAATCGGTCAGAATGGGAAACGGTGCCTCCGATTCCGACTTGAGCTTGGTGGTGAAATGCTCGCGGTCGGGCATGATGGCTGCGACTTGACCGCCTTCGGCGGTGATTTGGTCTTGCGCCTCGGCCAAGGCCCGCGTGTTGATGCGGCAATAAGGGCACCAATGCCCGCGGTGGAACGTGACGGCGACGGGTCCCTTCTGCAACAGGCTATCGAGGCTGATCAACTGGCCGCTTTCATCGGGGAGGATAAAGTTCGGCATCGCCTCACCGGGCCTCGGTGCATTCTCGCCGACGTCGTTCCGTCTCAGCCTTTCCACCAGGCCATCGACGGCATCCTGAAACTGTGGTCCCAGCTCTCTTACCGCGTCGGCGAAGGCCTGCAATTTCTCGGCCAGGGACGCATCCATGTCGCGGCAATGGATGAAGGCGTCGTTGAGCTGTTCCGAAAGAGTCTTAGAGGTCATTCAAAACCCCCGAAACACCAGTGCCTACCGGCCGGCCGAAATCCAAAGCCGTGCGAACCCCGATTTCCGCGGCCCGTTCATATCACCGGCCGGTCCTCATGCACAGCGGCATTTGCATCCGCCGCTGACCGAACTCGGTGATCACCGTTCGACCGACGTCTTCGCGTCTTTCAGCGCCGCCAACATGTCTTCGACCGTCATGCGCCGGCGGTAGTCGGGATCGACAAAGCGGGCGGTGATGGTGCCGTCGGCTGCCAGTACGAAGGTTGCCGGAATCGGCAAGAACCAAGCCTCATTGCCCTGATAGCGCGGCAGATCGCGCCCCGAGGCCGCCATCAGCGTTTGGAGCTCTTCGCCCACATAGATGGCCAAGTTGAGCGAGAGCGCATAACCGTTGTCGATATCGGTCAGAACCGGATAGTGCAGGCCCGCTTCCGATTTGAACGACGCGGCAAACCGTTCGCGATCCGGCATGATGGCCACGATCTTTGCGCCGTCGGCTTTGACCCTTTCCTCCACCTCCGCGAGCGCGCGCGTGCTGATGCGGCAGAACGGACACCAATGGCCACGATGGAAAATGATGGCAACCGGGCCTTCCGCCAAAAGCGAATCGAGACGGACGAGCCGTCCAGTCTCGTCGGGGAGCGCGAAGGGCGGCATCGGCTCGCCTGGCCTGGGCGCCGCTTCGCCGGCTTTGTGCGCCTTGAGCCGGTCCACCATCCGGTCCACGGCCTCCTGCATCTCAGGCCGTAGTACCCGCGACACATTGGCGAGGGTCTCGAGCCTCTCGTTCAAAGAGGCGTCCATATCGCGGCAGTAACGGAACGCTTCTTCTACGGTGGCAAAGGCCAAAGTCATATTTAACGGCTTCCTGCCGCAAGCACGGCATAGCTCTGCCGCGATGGACCCCAAGGCGGCATCAGGACGGTGATCCCAGTAATACTGGGCTTGTAAGCTCTCAGGCTTTTGATTTGGCCCATTTGCGCTCCCAAGGTCAAATAGCGCCAGGCTATCGTTTCGATCATCGGGCCGTTTCGCGAGGCAACGGGAGGTTAGGATGCCAACTTTGATAAACTGGCTCGATGCGGGGCGCCGCTTGGCTGAGCGTATCCCCTACGCCCTCGTGGCACTGGTCGCGCGCCTGGCGGTCGCAACCGTGTTTTGGCGGTCGGGCCAGACCAAGGTCGACGGCTTCTTCCATATCAAGGACAACACCTTCTTCCTCTTCAGCGAAGAATATAAAGTTCCGCTCTTGCCGCCGGATGTCGCCGCCTATGCGACGACGATCGCCGAACATGTTTTTCCCGTGCTTCTCGTGCTCGGGCTTGCCTCACGCCTATCGGCGCTCGCCCTCCTCATCATGACTTTGGTCATTCAACTCTTCGTGTATCCCGAGGCTTGGCCAACGCACATTCTTTGGTTCGCGCCTCTGCTGCTGATCCTCGCGCGCGGACCGGGCGCGCTTTCGCTCGATCATTTGATCTGGAAGCGCATGGGACCTCAGCGCTAACCGTGCGCGCCGCCGTGGCTCAAGGGGCGCGACGGCCAAAGCGGCGCTAGCCAGCAGTCTGATTGCCGGGCGAAGAAGGCGCGGGCGTTATCGGCCCCGGCTCAATCGGGCCAGCAGTTCCGCGGTCGGGTAGCCGTCGGCGGGCAAGCCATATTCGAGCTGCACCGTGCGGATCGCCTGGCGGCTATTGGCACCGAGAACGCCGTCAATCTTGCCGACATCGTATCCCCGCTTGGCCAGGAGCGTTTGCACTTGCTTCACTTGAGCCGCGCTGAGCGGTTGGACCGGGCCCCTGCCTTTGCTGAGCGGAGGGCCGCCGGCAAGACGCGTCGCGTAGTAAGCCGCCGTGGTGGTGTAGATCAGCGACTCGTTCCACTCGAGATAAATGTCGAAATTGGGATAGGCGAGAAACGCCGGACCGTTCCGGCCCATCGGCAGGATGAGCCCGGCCGGCAGATTGTCGGCGGGAAGCGGCTTGCCGTTCAATTGAGTGACGCCGTGCTGGGCCCAGAACGAGCGCGGTTTCCTGATGGTGACATCGGCCTGTTCCCACGGCAAATCCGCCGGCACCCGAACCTGCTCGAGCCAAGGCTGATTGGCTTGCCAGCCGATCGACTGCAAATAATTGGCGGCCGAGGCGAGCGAGTCGGGCGCGCTATGAATCAAGTCGCGCTTGCCGTTGCCGTCAAAGTCGACGGCATACTCGTAGTAATTCTTAGGCTGGAACTGGAACTGACCGACTTCGCCATGTGCCGGTCCGCGCATCTCCTTGGGCGTAAGGTCTCCGCGCTCGACGACCCTAAGCGCATAGAGAAGCTGTTCGCGGAATTCCTCGGGGCGCCGGCAGTCGAAGCTCAGCGTGGCAAGCGACCGGAGTGTCTCCAGATCGCCCATGATCTTGCCGAAATCGGTTTCAAGTCCCCAGAAGGCGACGAGCACGGGGCCCGGGACTCCGTATTGCTGTTCGATCGCCCGGAACACATTCGCGTATTTCTTGAGCAGTTGTGCGCCGACGGTCAGGCGATTCTTTGAGACCATGCGCCCGGAAAATTGCAGAAAGCTCTGCGTGAACACGCCCTGTGCGCGATCCTTGGCGATTGTTCTGGGATCGTAAGTGAGTCCGTTCAGCGCGTAAGAGACGGTTTGCGGTGAGATCCCTTGTGCGACAGCCTCCTTCTTAAAGCTTTGCAGCCAAGGGCCGAACGCGGCGGGATTGTCACAAGCGGCGAAGGCATGAGGGGTGAGTCCGATCAATGCCGCCGCGAATACGCCGGCGCGCGCGATCAGGTGAATTTTGGTCATGGGGTGTCTAGCCATGGCGCCACTCAAACCAGTCGTTGGATATCCGTCAAGGGACGAAGCCCGTTAAGCCACCGATTTATGGATCGCCTTTTTGATAGGTGCCGATGAGCTCCGCTTGCGCCAGCACATGACCGGACATGGCGGCTTCAAGCTCGGCTTTGGTCAGGGCCTTTTCGGGAAGAACGGTGTCGAGCGCATAGAGCTTATGAAAGTAGCGATGCCGTCCGATTGGCGGACAAGGACCGCCATACGGGGTCCGCTGCCAATCGTTGAGACCGGCGACAGCACCACTCGGCAAACCCGCGCTGCTCGCGTTCTCAGCCAGACCGTCGCTGTCGGGCGGAAGATTGTAAACGAGCCAGTGCACCCAGACGCGTTTCGGCGCCTTCGGATCCGGTGCGTCGGGATCGTCTACGATGAGGACGAGGCTCTTGGTACCGTCCGGCACGCCAGCGAAGGCAAGCGGCGGCGAGAGGTCGTCGCCCTCGCAGGTATATTTCGAAGGAACCTTGTCGCCCGCGGCGAAAGCCGAGGATGTCAACGTCAGGGCCATCGCGTCTCCAGCACCGACCGTGAGCGGCGCGCCGACCGCCACCAAGAGAACCGCTGCCCTAAGGCATGCATCCCGTACTCCGCCGTCAGCGTGCCAGCAAATCTTCGGCGCAAAGAAAGCCATCGGCAACGCGCGGCCTAATCCGTGTGGGGAGGCAGATGGCCGATCCTGAGCCTCTCGGTCAGGACGCTGATGCGCCGGGACGCTTCCATCTTACTTAAAGTCTTGTCGAACGCCGATGGTTCCTGCGCCTCATCGGCAAGCATCTTGAGACAGGATGCCTGCGCGCTGGTCATCGGTTCCCACGACGGTTTCCGCAAGCTTTCGGGAGAGAGCTGCCCCGGCTCGTTAATCCCTGACATGGTCTTCTTACGCTCTGCCGTGTCTTTGTTAAGTCCCACGTCCGACCGCTCCCGTCGTGCCACCGTGAAACATCAACTCTTCGTAGTAGTCGTAGTATAGGCGTGAAAAGGGCAAGGATTAGGCGGGAAATGACAAAGAGTTGGGCGGCAAACTCGGCAGTGGGATCATTTCCAAGCTGCCGGTGTTGACGCACACCTGCTGGCCGTCACGCGTTCAAAGTGTAATGAAACCGCCCCTAAATCGCCCTTCTCTGACCCCGATCTGACCGCTCGCGAGCCGATTTTGTGCCTCCTTGGTCCGTAGGTTAGCGCCAACGAAGAGTGAGCCGATTCGTTTTCGGCTTCAAAAAAATTCCTCCCAGACGAATCAAATGGAGCAACAAACGCATGTTCAAAATGCGAGAGAAGATAATCGCGGTGGGACTTCTCAGCACAGCTGCGCTGTTACCTATCGACTATGCCACGGCCGACCAGCTCGGCCGTGCGTCATGGTACTCAATGCCACAAAACCGGACCGCCAATGGCGAGCGTATGAACCCGAACGACCTCACTGCAGCGCATCGTTCGCTGCCGTTCGGCACGCGGGTCCTGGTCGAGAACCTTTCCAACGGCAAATCGGTCGTCGTGCGGATCAATGACCGCGGTCCCTTTACCGGCGGCCGGATCATCGATCTATCGCGGGCTGCTGCCGCAAATATCGGGATGATCGGTTCCGGTGTCGCGAAGGTGAGGGTCTCTCCTGCCGGCGGCGGCGCGCTTGGCAAACTTGGCGCATCCAAGGCCAAAGGTACGAAGACTGCAGAGCGCTAAGCGCAAGCCGACAGGCACAACTACGAAACGATGGAGGCGCCGGATCCCGTATGGGACTCGGCGCCTCTTAGCGTTGGGCCTCCCGGCACCTCGCAGAGCAGCGTTCGCTGCATTGCATTTGATCTGAGCGCGCCGGGTCCATCCTCTCCCACCGTTTTTTTGCAGCTTGTAGAGCTAACTCTCGAAAATCATTGGCAATTGGGTGGACCTGGAAGACAAGATGGCCGCCACCTGTTGCATAGAAAGCATAGGCAGAAGCCAGGAAAAATCGCATAGTGGCGTTTCCGGGCCGACTCACGGCCGGCTTTTCGCGCTTGCGAAAACCCGGTCACGCGATCGTAACCTCGGTCAGACAGATTGAAGAGACGTTGTAATTTCACCGAAAGACTTTAGCAGGTCCCAATGTCCCGGCTTCGCGTCTTCCGAATGCTGCTCGTCCCCGCCACGTTTTTTGCGGGTGCGTTTCTCGTATTGGTCGGGCCACAAGAGGCCAAGGCCGAGGAAGAGGGGGAAGGTGCCAGCAACTCTTCGACCGACGTTTACGTAGTTCCAAAACGGCGCCGCCCGGGAGGCTATTCGCGTTTGAATCTCAGTGACATTTGGGGACCGGCCGAGATGCCGCCAGCGCCCATGGACTTCGGACCTGGATTCGATTTCTCGCCGGGCGGCTTTACGCTCGAAGGCGTTCCGAACGACTCGCCCTACCCAAACTAAGCCCGCAACTTCGTTACGACATCTCGGCTTGCTGCTTCGCACCAAGATAGATGGGTCTTGCGCTTAGCCGTCTCGCGCAACTAGAGTGAGGCGCTTTGCGGGCAGATTGCGAACCCGGGTGGAGATGCGCCGCATGCGCTCAATGGGAAGCGCCGCGGTTTCTTTTCCCGCTTTCCAGACTTGCCTGATCTAACGCGCCGTTCGCGCGGACAATATGGAAGGGGGAGAGGCCCATGCGTCAGACCGGTACGGTCAAGTTTTTCAATCACTCGCGAGGGTTCGGCTTCATCACGCCGGACGATGGCGGCAAGGACGTGTTTCTGCATATCTCAGCGTTGCAGCGCTCAGGTCTTCCTGCGCTCGACGAGGGCGCACGAGTCTCGTTCGAAACCGAGCCGGACCGCCGTGGCAAGGGTCCGCAAGCCATCAACGTTCAGCTCGGCGAATAACCCTTCCCCTCTCGAACATCGCATCGACCGGCTCCGGTGGCGATGGCTTGCGCCTAGCAACCGGAGTCGTGTCAGGGAACTCGCCTCAGTGGAAGCTTGGCGATGAAAGAGTCCCAGGGGCGGAACGCCGCCTTGCAGCGTGTGCTCGACCGGCTCGGAGAGGACGAACCGAAAGCGCTTGAGCGGCTGTTCCGGCTGCTCGCCATCCCAAGCATATCGACCGATCCGGCCTATCACCAATCATGCCTCGATGCCGCGGAGTCTTGCGCGGCACTGTTGCGCGGGTCCGGCTTCGAGGCGCGGGTCGTGCCAACATCGGGCAAGCCGATGGTGGTCGGGCATTGGCGCGGCTCGAACGCCTCATCCCGCCGCATACTGTTCTACGGTCACTACGACGTTCAACCTCCAGACCCTTTGGAACAATGGGACGTATCGCCGTTTGAAGCGCGTCTCGCCGAGGATCCGCAGCACGGCAAGATAATCGTCGCGCGCGGCGCGTCGGACGACAAAGGTCAATTGATGACCTTCATCGAGGCCGCCCGCGCCTGGATCGACGCGTATGGATCGCTGCCGCTCGATGTCAGCGTCTTGATCGAGGGTGAGGAGGAATCGGGCAGCCCGAGTCTCGAACCGTTCCTGGCTGCGCACGGTGACGAGCTGAAAGCCGACCTCGCGCTTGTGTGCGACACCGGCCAATGGGACGCCGACACGCCGGCCATTACCGCTTTCCTGCGCGGACTGGCGTTCTCCGAGATCACGATCGGCGGTCCTTCGCGCGATCTACATTCCGGTATCTACGGCGGACCTGCCCTAAACCCTTTGCGCGTTCTTGCCGACATTCTCGCCGCACTCCACGATGACGAGGGCCGCGTCACGATTCCAGGCTTTTATGACGGGATCAGTCCGCCTGCACCGGCTACGCTCGCCAGCTGGCGTGCGCTCGGTTTCAACGAAGCGGGCTTTCTCGGCGACGTGGGCTTGAGCGAACCGGCCGGCGAGAAAGGGCTCGCCCTGCTCGAGCAACTCTGGTCCCGTCCCACCGCCGAAATTAACGGGATCGTCGGCGGCTATGGCGGACCCGGCACTAAGACCGTGATCCCGGCGCAGGCGACGGCCAAGCTCTCTTTCCGGCTGGTCCCCGGGCAGGATCCGGCAAAGATCCTTTCCGGCCTCCGCCAATTGGTAACAGACCGCCTGCCGCCCGATGCGAAAGTGTCGTTTGCGCATGAAAGCGGGTCGCCTGCGGTGGGTTTCGATACCGGCGCTCCCGACTTCGTTGCTGCTGCACGTGCGCTCGAAGCCGAATGGGGCAAGGCGCCTGTGATCGCCGGCTGCGGCGCTTCGATTCCGATTGTCGAGTCGTTTCGTGCAAAGCTCGGCATGGACTCGCTATTGGTCGGCTTTGCCCTCGACGACGACCGCATCCATTCCCCGAACGAGAAATACAATCTGCGAAGCTTCACCAAAGGTGCACGAAGCTGGGCGCGCATCCTGGCCGAGCTTGGTGCAATCGGCGATGCGGGCCGCGCCTAGGCTGCTCTCTATCATCGCTCTGGTCGTGTTGCCGGCGGCAGGCGGCGTTTCGGCCGCCGAGCGAAACAGGCCGGGCGCATTCGACTATTACGCGCTAGTGCTCAGCTGGAACCCGTCTTATTGCCGCGATGAGGGAGAAACGCGCGACGACCGGCAGTGCCATGCCTCGAAGCAATACGGTTTCCTGCTGCATGGGTTATGGCCGCAATACGAAACCGGCTGGCCGAGTGATTGCTTTACCGGCAGACGGCCGTGGGTTCCGGAAGGCGTGATCGACGGAATGCGCGACATCATGCCGAGCCGCAATTTGGTAATTCACGAGTATCGCACCCACGGCACCTGTTCGGGCTTGGACCCTGCGCGATATTTCGCCGTGGCGCGCGAGCTTTATCAGCGCATCAGCGTTCCGGCCCGCTTCGTCGCGCCCGAGGCAAACGCCCTTGCCTCTCCCGCAGACATTGAAGCCGCGTTTATTGGAGCCAATCCCTGGCTCAAGCCCAAGATGATTTCCGTCACCTGCCGCAATGCGCGCCTTTTCGATGTCAGAATTTGCTTCGGCCACGACCTCGCGCCCCGCGCCTGCACCGTCAACGAGGATCAAGGACGGCTTTGCCCGTTGCCCAGGATTTCGGTGCCAGCGCCCGCGGCACGCTGACTCAGGAGGCACGGAACAGAGCGACACAGCCTTCTTGCGCAATTTCAACATTGGCGAAACGTTGCCGCAAGCCATCCGAAAGGGCGGCGAGGTCGTCCTCGCGATTGTTGAATACGCCCTTCGCGTTATAGAGATCGAGCAGCATCGAGGCCGCCCGGTTCGGTGCAATGCCCCGCCCGAGAATGGTCGCGCCGAACAGGACTGCACCTTCGCGCATCAACGGCCGCAGATTGTTAATGACCGCCAGCTTTTCTTGCATACTGCCCGGCAGGCAATGCAGCACATAGGTCAAGCCGACAGAGGCCGCGGGCGCCAGATCGAGGGCCAGGGGCGCAAAGAGATCGGCCTGGTAAAGCTCTGGCTTGAAACGGGCGAGCCGGCGCCCCGCACGGTCCAGGCAATTCCGGTTCGCATCGAGCAGGATAAGTCGCTTGAGCTTTGCCGTTGCCGCACGGTCGATCAACACCCCGGTTCCCACACCGGCTTCCATATGTTCGGACGAGAGATTGTTGCGGTAGAGCTCGATCAGACGGCTGGCCGGACAGCGCCAGGCAAAGCGGTTGGAGAGCCCATGGACGAGCGTATCGTAAATCGACAGCGTGAACGGCGTGTAGACCGCATATGCCTTGGCCACGGCGTTTTCGTCAGGCACGGCTCTCCTCCGCTTGGGTGTCACTAGGCCATGGGGACGACTGTAAGGGGCGGAGCCCTTGTTCGCCCTCAGGCGCTCACCTAGACTATCTCAAGCGTCCCCTCTCCGGTGCTTTCGCCCTCTCGTTTGGCCACCATCTCCAGCTCGACGCCATGACGCAACACCAAGACGACCGCATTGTGCTTGTGACCGGCGCTGCGCAAAGGCTCGGCCGGATCATCGCGCTCGACTTCGCCGAACGCGGCTGGCGCGTGGGGGTCCACTATTGCGACTCCGCGGCCGAAGCTTCAGGCCTTGTGGCCGAAATCGAACGAAAAGGCGGAACAGCGTCCGCCTTTGCCGCCGATCTCGATACTTTCGACGCGCCCGAGACATTGATCGCGGCCTGCGCCGCGGAGCTCGGCCCTCCGGTCTGCCTCATCAACAATGCCGCGCGTTTCGAGGAGGACACGCTTGAGACGCTCGATGAAAGAACATGGCAGAGGCAAATCGACGTCAACCTCAGGGCTCCTATCTTTCTCGCGCAAGCTTTTGCCGAAACACTCCCCGACGGCACGGAAGGCCACGTGATCAACTTGACCGACCAAAAGGTCTTCCGTCTCAACCCGGCTTACTTCTCTTACACCATTTCCAAATCGGCGCTGTGGACCGCCACGCAAATCATGGCGCAGGCGCTCGCCCCACGGATCAGAGTGAATGCCATCGGGCCCGGTCCCGTGCTCAAGCACCAGGGCCAAAGCGACGCAGCGTTCGCGTTGGAAGCCGGCGCGACTCCCTTGCAAAGGCCCGTGGACACCGCCGACGTGGTCAGGGCAATTCGCTTCCTGCTTGAGACGCCATCGATTACCGGCCAGATGATCGCGCTCGACGCGGGCCAGCATCTCGCTTGGACGCCCGCGCCGGAGGGCGCCTAGGCCGCGCCTTGCAAGCTCTTGAATAAGATTGCGCCGAAACCCTACCTTCACTCTTGAGCCGCATGCGCGAAGCGTGTGGAAACCATAATGATTTCATGCCGTTAGAGAACCCTGTTAGCGCCCAGCGCGCTTTGCGCACAGAAGGCGTTGAGACCGGCGCACCGGTCATCGGCCGCTATGCCAAAACGGCTCCGGCCGGACCCGGCGTCTACCGCATGATCGATGCCACCGGCGAAATTCTCTATGTCGGCAAGGCGCGGCATCTGAAGAAGCGGGTGCAAAGCTACGCGCGCGGCACCGGCCACAACAATCGCATCGCCCGCATGATCGCCGATACGGCGAGCATGGAATTCGTCACCACGGCAACCGAGACGGAAGCGCTTCTGCTTGAGGCCAACCTCATCAAGCGGCTCACGCCCCGCTACAATGTGGTGCTCAGGGACGACAAGTCCTTTCCCTATATTCTGATCGCGCGCGACCACGAGGTTCCGCAAATCCTCAAGCATCGCGGCGCACGAAACCGTAAAGGAGATTATTTCGGTCCGTTCGCCTCGGCCGGTGCCGTCGGCCGAACCATTAACACGCTTCAGCGCGCGTTCCTGCTGCGCTCCTGTTCCGACGCCTATTACGAAAGCCGCACCAGGCCGTGCCTGCTTTACCAAATCAAGCGCTGCAGCGCGCCCTGCACCGGGGAGATTTCGGTCGCCGACTACGGGGCGCTGGTCGACGAGGCGCTTCGCTTCCTCACCGGCGAGAGCGACGAGGTGAAGTTGAGGCTGCGTGCGCTGATGGACGAAGCGAGCGGCAAGCAGGACTATGAGCGGGCGGCGAGCTTTCGCGACCGGCTGACGGCGCTCAGCCATATTCAGTCGCGTCAGGGGATCAATCCAAGGACGGTAAGAGACGCCGACATTTTCGCCGCTCATCAGGAGGCGGGCCAGACCTGTATCCAGGTGTTCTTCTTCCGCAACGGCAATAATTGGGGGAATCGCGCCTATTATCCGCGCGCCGATAAGAGCGTCGCAGTCGAGGAGGTGTTGGAGGCTTTCGTCGCCCAGTTCTATGACGACAAGCAGCCGCCACGACTCATCCTTTTGTCACATGACGTTCCCGGGCGGCGCCTGCTCCACGAAGCCTTGTCGCTGCGCACTGGCCTGAAGATCGGCGTCACCACGCCGAAGCGGGGAGAGAAGCATGAGCTTGTCGCGCATGCCCTCGTCAATGCTCGCGAGGCGCTGGCGCGGCGTCTTGCCGATACGTCGTCGCAGGCTGCGATCCTGGCGCGGCTTGCCGAGTTGTTCGATCTCGACGAGGCTCCCGAGCGGATCGAAGTCTACGATAATAGCCACATTTCGGGTGCAAACCCGGTCGGCGCCATGATTGTCGCCGGTCCTGAAGGGTTCATCAAAGGGCAGTATCGCAAGTTCAATATGAAGGGTGAGGATCTGGCACCGGGCGACGACTACGCGATGATGCGGGAAATGCTGACGCGGCGATTCAGCAAGCTGGCCAAGGACCGCGACGAGGTGAATGGCTGGGCCGCGCCCGACCTTGTGCTGATCGACGGAGGCCCGGGCCAGCTCGGGGCGGCTTGCGATGTGCTGGATGAGCTCGGTCTTTCGGATATCAAGATCGCAGCAATCGCCAAAGGGCCGGACCGCAATGCCGGGCGCGAGCGCATCTATCTCAGGGGCAAAGAGCCTATGCTGTTGGAGTCGCGCGATCCTGCGCTATATGGCATCCAGAGGCTTAGAGACGAAGCCCATCGCTTTGCCATCGGCGCCCATCGCGCCAAGCGCAAGAAGGCGGTCACCGCTTCGCCGCTGGACGAGGTGCCCGGCATCGGGCCGCAACGCAAGCGCGCGCTTTTGCAGCATTTCGGCTCGGCCAAGGCGGTCAGCCGTGCTGGTATCGCCGATCTCGAAGCGGTCGGTGGAATTAGCGCGCAAATGGCACGAACGATTTATGATCACTTCCATGAGCGCGGGTAGGTTGAGGTGAATGAGCGCCCGATGACGCAGCAAAGTTTGGCAGAGTCGCAAGCCAGGGCCGCCCCTCCCCGCTTCGGCAGCCTGCCCAACATTCTGACCTATGCACGCATCCTTGCCATTCCCGCTCTCGTGGCCTGCTTCTTCGCGACCGGCGATTGGGGACGCTGGACCGCCATGTGGATCTTTATCGCCGCCGGCGTCAGCGATTTCCTCGACGGTTATCTCGCACGCGCCTGGCAACAGCAGAGTTCGGTGGGCCGCATGCTCGATCCCATCGCCGACAAGCTGATCGTGGCGGCGGCACTGCTCATGCTTGCGGCGGACCAGACCATCGCCGGCTGGTCGCTGTGGGCGGGTGTCATCATCCTGAGCCGCGAGATTTTGGTATCGGGCTTGCGTGAATATCTCGGCACGCTCGCGGTCGGGGTGCCTGTGACGCGACTCGCCAAATGGAAGACCGTTTTGCAGATGGTAGCGATCGGCTTCCTTCTGGCCGGCAGCGCCGGCGACAAGATCTGGCCCTACACCATCCAGTTCGGGCTAACGCTGCTGTGGATCGCTGCCATTCTCACGCTTTATACCGGTTACGACTATCTCCGCGCGGCGTTCAGCCACGCGATGGTCGAGAAATAGGTCATGCGTGTTCTGTATTTCGCTTGGGTCAAGGAGAAGGCCGGTATCGCCGCCGAGGAGGTCGAGCCCCCTGAGGACGTGGCGACCGTCGCCGAGCTGATCGCCTGGCTGAAGTCGCGCGGGCCCGAATTCGCCAACGCCTTCGAGCGTGTCGAGGTCATCCGCGCGGCGATCGATCAGCACCATGTCCGCCACGATGCGCCAATCGCGGGCGCGAGAGAGATTGCTTTCTTTCCGCCGGTCACTGGGGGCTGAGCGTGATCCGGGTCCAGCAGGAAGATTTCGACATCGGCGCGGAGATTGCGCGGCTTAAGGGGGAACGTACGGATATCGGCGCCATCGTCACCTTCACCGGCACCGTGCGCGACCAAGGCGGCGCCGTCGCAGAGATTACGCTGGAACATTATCCGGCCATGACCGAGGCGGAGCTTGCCCGCGCCGAAGCAGACGCAAACGCGCGCTGGCCCCTTCAGGCGAGCCTTGTCGTCCATCGCTACGGAGCGCTCAAGCCAGGCGACAATATCGTGCTGGTGGCAACGGCGTCGGAGCATCGCGACGCCGCGTTCGACGCCGCCCGGTTCCTCATGGATTATCTCAAGACGCGGGCGCCGTTTTGGAAGCGGGAGGACGGTCCGCAGGGCGCACGCTGGGTCGAAGCCGAGGCCCGCGACAGCGACGCCGCGTCGCGCTGGCGCTTGAAGACGCGCGCGGCCGAATAGATCAATCCAGCCAAGCCTACTGGTTTATGATCCTGGCGCCGCGCGGCAGCACTTTGACATAAGGCCCCCATACGCAGACATCGGCCCAGCCGCACTGGCCGCCGGCGCAGGAGCGCTGATATTCACAGGAGCGGCATTTATAGACCGGCCTGCAGCCTGTACAGCGGGCGATCCGCTGGCAGTCCTTCCAGATCCGCGCCTCAGCCTCGATGACGGGCACCACCAACAGGCCAGCCGTCATGAGGGCGGCAAAACCAAGCGTGAGCAGCAAATTCTGCATTGAAGCCCCCTTGTTCCGCGTCTCAGTGCGGCAGCCTCCGTCCCCAGAGCTACAGTGCCCGTTGCCGGACAGAGGATCAAGCGGGCTTAGCGGTAAAAAATGGATCCGGCGGGCGGATGGCGCCGCTCCCAGCCTGCGCGCTCCAGTGCGGGCCGGTCGTCTTCCGCCGCAGGAAACCCAAGGCAAAGATGGCCGATGAACGTCCATGCTTCCGGGACATCGAGGATCGCAGCAATCCGTTTTGGGTCGAGGATCGACACCCAGCCGAGCCCAATCCCTTCGGCGCGGGCGGCAAGCCACAGCGTATGGATGGCAATGGCGACGGAATAATCGACCGCCGCGGGCATCGTCAGGCGCCCGAGTCCGGCCCCTTGCACCGTGCCATGGTCGGCGAACACGGCAAGCTGACACGGCGCATCGTCGAGGCCGGCGAGTTTGAGCCGGGCATAGAGAGCCGCGCGGTCCGGCGTCTGCATCTGAAGCGCATCCTTGTTACACGCTTCGAAGCAAGCGCGGATTTCGGCGCGGCGCGCCGCCTCATCGACGATGACGAAGCGCCACGGCTCTGACAGGCCGACCGACGGCGACAGACAGGCAATGGCGATGAGACCTTCGATCGTCCCGGGCGGAAGCGGTGTCCGTTTGAACCGGCGTACATCGCGCCGCCATTTCAGCAGGTCATAAAGAGAGGCGCGAAACTCGGGCCCAAACTCCGGCAGCCCGTCCTGGCTTTCCGTGGGAGACACTTTACCCACCCGGCTTATCGGTTCCGCGCGCGATTGTTATCCGGCGGCGGCCATTTTCTTGGCGGGGCGGACCAGCGCGGTGAAGTCATCCATCAGCATGCGCGTGATGTCGCCGACGGCGAATTTGTAGTCGCCGATCTCGGACACCGGCGTCACCTCGGCGGCCGTTCCGGTGATGAAGCATTCCGAAAACGTGCTCAGCTCTTCGGGCATGATCGCCCGTTCGACGACCTCCAAGCCCCTCTGCTTGGCGAGCCCGATCACCACGCGCCGAGTGATGCCGTCGAGAAAACAATCGGGAAGCGGCGTATGCAGCACGCTATCCTTGACAAAGAAGATATTGGCGCCGGTGGCCTCGGCGATCTGACCGCGCCAGTCGAGCATCAAGGCGTCGTTGTACCCGGCATGCTCGGCCCTGTGCTTCTCGATGGTGCAGATCATATAAAGGCCGGTCGCCTTGCTCTTGACCGGCGCGGTGCGCGGATCGGGCCGGCGGAACTCGGCAAAGGCGAGCCGCAGACCTTTGGCGCGGGCGGCCGGATCGAAATAGGAGCCCCAATCCCAGGCGGCGATGGCGACATTGATCTTGGTCTGTTGCGCCGAAACGCCCATCTGCTCGCTGCCACGCCAGGCGATGGGACGGACATAGGCGTCCGAAAGCTTGTTGGCCCGCATCACGTCCCGCGTCGCTTGGTCGAGCTCGGCCACCGTATAGGGAATTTGAAAATCGAGGATGTTGGCCGAGTCGTGCAGGCGCTGATTGTGCTCGGTCAGTTTGAAGATCTCGCCGTCATAGGCGCGCATCCCCTCGAACACGGCGCTGCCGTAATGCAGCGCATGGGTGAGCACGTGGAGGCGTGCATCGCCCCAAGGGATCAGCTTCCCGTTCAGCCAGATGTAGCCCTCGCGCCGGTCGTAAGGGGCGGTCATCAGAGCATCTCCTCCGGGCTGGGCCTGCCGTCTTGGCGCGGCAAGACCGGGTACTGCACGCTAGACGGCGCTTCTCATAGCATCTTGCAGGGCAATTGCGCGAGCGGGCGCCGGGGCGTATTTATGAGCAAATAAGTCAACATGGCTGACATAACCGAGCGCGGTAAATAAGTCAACATGACTGACCTAACTGACACTCTGGCCCCAGGCGACAAGGCGCCCCGCGCCAAGGCCGCTCGCGCCAAGACGCGCGGCAATGAGGGGGCACGCAAGCGAGGCGCCCTCAGCGAGACCGAGCTGCTCGAATTCGCCGAATTGCTGTTCTTCGCCTATCGCGATTTCACCCGCGATCCCGACGCCATCCTCAAGGATTTCGGCTTCGGCCGGGCGCATCACCGGGTCCTGCATTTCGTCAATCGCCATTCGGGCTTGAGGGTCGCCGACCTCTTGGACATCCTCAACATCACCAAACAGAGCCTGGCCCGCGTGCTCAAGCAGCTGATCGACAAAGGCTACATCGTTCAGCAGGCCGGAAGCTCCGATCGCCGCGAGCGCCTGTTGTTCCCAACCGCCAAGGGCCAGGCGCTGGCCGAACGGCTGGCGGCGCCGCAATCGGTGCGCCTGACCCAGGCGATCAAGGAAGCGGGCCCCGGAGCCGAGGCTGTCTTGCGCCGTTTTCTCGAGGCCATGGTCAATGCCGAAGAACGGCCCAAAGTCTCGTCCATTATGTCGGCTTCTCCAGTCCCGCTGAAGGCAGGCGGCAAAGGGGGAGGCTCATGACCACGCCATCTCCTGTCAAAACACAGGGCACCACACCCGGCGATAATGCGCCGCATATTCTCGTGGTCGACGACGATAGCCGCATCCGCGATCTGCTTGCCCGCTACCTTCACGACAACGGCTTCCGCGTGACCACGGCGGTCGACGCCGCAAGCGCGCGCGCCACCATGCGCAGCCTGTCGTTCGACCTTCTTATTCTCGACGTGATGATGCCGCTAGAATCCGGCCTCGACTTTGCACGTTCACTCAGAAGCGAGTCCCGGGTGCCGATCCTGATGTTGACCGCCCGCGCCGAGCCAGAGCAGCGCATCGAGGGGCTGGAAACCGGCGTCGATGACTATCTCGCCAAGCCGTTCGATCCGCGCGAGCTCCTGCTGCGCGTCAGCAATGTGTTGCGCCGCGGCAGTGCCGCGTCCGCGACCGGAGAGATCCGCATGGGGGACTTCGTATTTCACATCGCCCGTGGAGAGCTGAAACGTAACGACGAGACGATCAGGCTCACAGAACGCGAGCGCGAGCTGCTGCGCTTTTTCGCGCAGCGCCAGGGCACGCCCGTCGCCCGCCATGAACTGGTCAAAGGAGCCGATAGCGGCGGCGAACGCGCCGTAGATGTGCAAATCAACCGGCTTAGACGTAAGATCGAACGCGACCCTGCCAATCCGGTCTATCTCCAGACCGTCCGCGGCAAAGGCTACATTCTTTACCCCGAATGATGGACGCGATCTCAAAGCCCTTCACCCAACCTGCCGAGCGCCCCAGGCCGCTGCGACGCCTGTTCGCTGTGTTCGGCGACCGGATGCCGAAGGGGCTCTATGCCCGGGCGCTGATCATCATCATCGCGCCCATGGTGCTGCTTCAGTCGGTCGTCACCTTCGTGTTCCTGGAGCGTCACTGGCAAACTGTGACGCGGCGCCTGTCGACCGTCACCGTGCGCGATATCGGCATGCTGATCGAGCTCTACAATTCCGATCGGGGACAGGTCGAGGCGCTGGAGCGCCTGGCCGAGCAGAATCTGAACCTGAGGATTCGTTTTGTGCCTGGGGAAGAATTGCCGCAAGTCCGCACCAAGCCGTTCTTCGATCTGCTCGATTCCACACTCTCCGAGGAGCTGACGCGGCAGATCGGGCTGCCGTTCTGGATCGATACGGTTGGCCGCTCCGACTTCGTCGATATCCGGGTCAAGCTCGAAGACGCGGTGATGCACGTCATTGCCCGGCGCAGTCAGACCTACGCCTCCAACTCGCATATCTTTTTACTGTGGATGGTTGCCACCTCACTCGTGCTGCTCACCGTGGCGATCCTGTTTCTGCGCAACCAGATCAAGCCGATCGTACGCCTTTCGGAGGCGGCTGACAGTTTCGGCAAAGGGCGACCTCCACCACCGGATTTCCGTCCCCGAGGCGCACGCGAAGTGCGTCAGGCGGCGCACGCCTTTATCGAGATGCGCGACCGGATCGAGCGCTATGTCGAGCAACGCACCGTTATGCTGGCCGGGGTCAGCCACGACCTGCGCACGGTGTTGACCCGGTTCAAGTTGCAGCTGGCGATGTTCGAGGAGACACCCGAGCTCGAAGCCATGCGCGCCGACGTCGACGAAATGCAGGCCATGCTCGAGGACTATATGGCCTTTGCCAAAGGCGATTCCGGCGAGGCGATCGTGCGCACCGATATCGGCGAGGTGTTAGGCGAGGTGAAGAGCCAGGCGCACACGAACAAGCCGATTGACGTCGAGGTCAAGGACGCGCCGCTGATCGTCCCCGTACGCCGGCATGCGTTCAAGCGGGCGGTCGCCAACCTCGTCAACAACGCCGCGCGTTTCGCCGAGCATGTCAATGTCAGCGCCGCCAAGAAGAACGGCGCACTCACCGTCTCGGTCGAGGACGACGGCCCGGGCATTCCCGAGGCCGAACGGGAGGAGGTGTTCAGGCCTTTCTACCGGCTCGACCATGCGCGCAATCAAGACGCAGGCTCGACCGGTCTTGGCTTGGCCATTGCCCGCGACATTGCCCGCATTCACGGCGGCGATATCGCGCTGAGCCGGTCCTCGCTCGGTGGATTGAAAGCTGTGCTAAAGGTTCCTGTCTAAATTTGATCGAGAAAGGAAGCGCGTCATGCGACGTACGATCATTGCAGCGGCGGTGGTGCTTGCCGGGGCGGCCGGACCGGGTTTTGCCGTCGACATGACGGAGGAGATCCAGGACGAGGAACAACCGGGTTCGGAGATCGAGATCGATGTCGGCGGCGGCGAGGCTCAGGTCGAGCGCAAGAGCGGCAAGCCCCTGCTTGGCGGAGGCGGACTGGATATCGGCGACAGCGAGGATGAGCTGGCGCCGCTGGACGACCCCGACGTGCCGGTAGCAGGCGATCCAATCGACGAGGAGCTGCCGGGCGAAGGACCCGAAAGCCTGTCAGGACCTGACGACGAAGATCCGCTCCCCTATTAACGGGGAACACCCACGCTCAAATTGAGGACTAGACGCTCGCAGCCGGCGCGGGACCGGTGCTTGGCGGCGTTGCCGGTTTCTCTTCGCGTCTCCAGCCGCGCGGCAGAAATCCGCAGGCGATCCGGCATAGATCACTGCAAAGCCCTTCGACCCCCGACAGCATGCGCTCGCCCCGGCCAAGCCGTTTGTCCAGCGCGGCCATGGTCTTGTCGAGCGACGGCGTGTCGTCTTCGAGCCAGACGCGGAAAACCTTGCCGTAGATGGCGGCAAGCCCTGTGACGCGAACAGCGGCACCCGGGCCGTGGAGCTTGGTGCCGGCGCCTTCGAGCATCCAGTACTGCGAAGCAAGCGAAGAACACAGGAGCGGCGCAGCCTCACCTGGACGGCAGCGAAGGTAAGATGAGATGCGCTTCAGGGCGGGCTTGTAGGGCTGCATCGCCTCGAAACGCGCCATGACGATATCGAACACCCGGTCGCGAGGGGTCGATGTGCCGCCCGCAGGGCGCGGCTTGGCAAGCACTTCGGCGTCGATCTCGGCTTGAAAGGCGCGCAGGATATCCGTCTTGCAGGCGAATTCGCGCCTCAGATCGGCGAGGCTGAGACCTGCGGCCTGCGCAATGTCGGTCAAGCCGATATCGCCCCAGCTCCGCTCCCTGGCAAGATCGAGCGCGGCCTGCACTGCTTTAGAACGTTTGGAGAAATCGTCGAACATGGGCCTTACTCCTTTAGCCCTATAGATAGGCGCTTATCATGACCTTCGGAAGGCGCCTGCGCCTCGTGCCAAGCCGTCCTGTTCTGCCTCAATTGAAGGGGCGCGCTTAAGACGACAATTCGCTGGAGCGTTTGGCAGCGGCAGCGATGGCGCGCGTGAGGAGATCCTGCATTCCGTCCTCGCCCATGAGAATTTTCAGCGCAGATTCCGTGGTGCCCTTGGGCGAGGTCACCTTCTCTCTGAGCTCTCGTGGCGAAAGATCCGACTGCCGCAACAACTCGCCGGCGCCTTCGACCGTCGCCCGTGCCACCTGCTGGGCAAGTCCCGCATCGAGCCCGGCGGCGCGGCCGGCTTCAGCCAAACACTCGGCCAGGAGAAAGACATAGGCCGGGCCGCTGCCCGACACCGCGGTGATCGCATCGAGCAGGCTTTCGTCGTCGATCCATACCACTTCGCCGATCGCTTCGAGCAGCATGGTGCACGCAAGCGCCTGGTCGCGCGTTACGGCTTTATTGGCGCAAGCGACCGTCATGCTGCGCCCGACCGCGGCGGCCACGTTCGGCATGGCGCGCACAATCGGCATGCCTGACGGCAGACCATGGGCGAGTGTTGCAAGCGTGCGGCCGGCTGCAATCGACAGGACGACGCTTCCCTCCCCGATCAAGGGTTCGAGGTCGGGCATCAACGCCGCGACCTGATCCGGCTTCACCGCGATCACGATGACGGCGGGAAGCGCGGGCAGATCGGGGGCATCGCCGGCGGCAATCCGGTGACGCGCGGCAAGCATCTCGACCTCGGGCGGTAGCGCGGGGTCGCGGATAAAGACGGTGGCGGGGTCGATGCCTTGCCGGAGCCAACCTTCGAGCAACGCCCCGCCCATTTTTCCCGCGCCCACTAAGAGCAGCGGGCCGGCGAGGCGGAGGGTCATGCGTGTCCTTGCGTCTCGAGCAGCGTGGCGGCAAGCGCGTCTTCAGGCGACTTGCCGGCCCACAACACGAATTGGAAGGACTGATAATAGCGTTCGCAAGCCTCAAGCGCAGCCTTTAGCAGCGCCTCGCATTGGCCGGCATGGGTGTCGGCCCCCGCCAGCAGCAATCCGTGACGATAGAGCAGCATGCCGTCTTCGCGCCAGAGATCGAAATGGCCAAGCCAAAGCTGCTCGTTGACCATGGCCATCAGGCGATAGATCTCGGGAAGGCGCTGCTTGGACACTCTGAAATCGAAAGAACAGGCGAGGTGCAACGCCTCCAGGTCGTCCCGCCAGTTGAGCGAGATATGATAATCGCACCACGAGCCGGCAACGATAAGCGTCAGCTCATCAGGTGCGTTTCGCTCGA
>Ga0315534_1000106_pt1 | contig 46638 bp, 39 predicted proteins | sample SalMarSW160240MG_FD_203094 | JGI IMG/M metagenome (GOLD analysis project Ga0315534, IMG submission 203094) | Salt marsh sediment microbial communities from the Plum Island Ecosystem LTER, Massachusetts, United States - Salt Marsh Sediment SW1602-40 ... | reverse complement strand
GTAGTTCGACGCGCTGATCCCGAGGGCGTGCAGGACACCGGCATCGATTGATTTCTGGATCTCCTCGAAGGCCAGGGAATGCTGCAGCAGCCGCCGCAGCGGTGCGCGATCCAGCAGCGAGGATGGATTGTATCTCCCCAGCCCGCCGAGCATCATGGTTGCCATCCAGTGTGCACCGGTACGGGCGATACCGAGGGGATCGGTACGGAATACATGATCGGAATGAAAATTCTTCCACACCCGGCTGATGCGAAACACGCCCTTGCGGAAATTCTGTGCATGGATCGCGAGCGCCGTGGCATTGATCGATCCCGCCGAGGTCCCTGTAATCACCTTGAACGGACTCGGCGCATTTTTCGGCAGCAATCTTGCGATCGCCCTTAATACCCCTACCTGATAGGCTGCGCGTGCGCCACCACCGGGCAACACCAGACCGATCTTGGGTTTTGGTTGTTCAGTTCCGAATAACCATTTCATAGCGAGCTGTTCTGTTTTTCAAGAGAGTGCAACGGCGGTACAACAATGAATTCCGTGCTATACCCGGTTATCGGCATGTGCCGGTATCAAAATGAATTTTTCATCAGATCCATGCAGGATCAGTGCCATACATGATAGCGGGTCTTATGTTGGAATTAATCGAAGATCCCCAAATCCTGCCACAGGGTATCGATACGCGCCTTGACCTCCGTGCTCATCCGGATCGGCCTGCCCCACTGGCGCTGCGTCTCACCCGGCCATTTGTGGGTGGCATCAAAACCGATCTTTGAACCGAGGCCTGACATCGGCGAGGCGAAATCCAGATAGTCGATGGGTGTTTGCTCAATAATGGTGGTATCCCGGGCGGGGTCCATTCGGGTAGTCATAGCCCACACCACATCCTTCCAGTCCCGGATATTGACGTCGTCATCGGTGACGATGACAAACTTGGTATACATAAATTGACGCAAGAAGGACCAGATTCCCAACATTACCCGTTTGGCATGGCCGGGATACTGCTTTTTCATGCTGACACAGGCCATACGGTAGGAACATCCCTCGGGCGGGAGATAAAAGTCGGTGATTTCAGGAAACTGTTTTTGCAGGATCGGTACGAATACCTCGTTCAGCGCTACACCCAGTACTGCCGGTTCATCCGGTGGCCTCCCGGTATAGGTACTGTGATAGATGGGATTGTCTCTATGGGTGATACATTCAATGGTAAAGACCGGAAAGGTTTCCACCTCATTGTAATAACCGGTGTGATCACCGAATGGACCTTCGGGCGCCTCCTCGCCGGGCGTTATCGTGCCCTCCAGTACGAACTCGGCGCTGGCGGGTACCTGCAGGTCATTGGTCCTGCAGGTGACGACTTCGGTCTTGGCTCCACGCAGCAGGCCGGCGAAGGCATATTCCGATAAGGTATCCGGGACAGGCGTCACTGCGCCGAGGATGGTTGCCGGATCAGCGCCAAGCGCGACTGCGACCGGAAAGGGTTCACCGGGATGCGCTGTTTGCCAGTCGCGGTAATCGAGGGCGCCCCCGCGGTGTGCCAGCCAGCGCATGATGACCTTGTTCTTGCCCAGCACCTGTTGGCGATAGATGCCGAGATTCTGCCGCTCCTTGTTTGGACCTTTGGTTACGACCAGCGCCCAGGTGATCAGTGGCGCGGCATCCTCAGGCCAGCAGGTCTGGATCGGGAGTCTGGCCAGATCAACGTCGGCGGCTTCGACGACATGTTCCTGGCAGGGTGCTCGTCCGATGACCCGGGGTGCCATATTCATGACCTGTTTATAGACGGGGAGTTTATCCCATGCGTCTTTCAGACCCTTAGGCGGGTCGGGCTCCTTGAGAAAGGCGAGCAACTTGCCGATCTCATGCAACGCCTCGACGGATTCTTCTCCCATCCCTAACGCGACACGCCTTGGCGTGCCGAACAGATTCGCCAGTACCGGTATTTCATGACCTTTGGGACGTTCAAATATCAGCGCCGGACCTTCCGCGCGCAGTGTCCGGTCACAGATTTCGGTGATCTCGAGGTATGGATCGACTTCAAGGGCGATACGCTTCAGTTCGCCCTGGCGCTCGAGCATGGAAATAAAGTCGCGTAGATCTTTATATTTCACGGGGCAGTATCTACAAAACCATTTTCAATATTATTCAAGCCCGTCATCTGAACTCCGCGATCACCGGCGCATGGTCAGATGGACGTTCCCAGCGACGTGGTTCCTTGTCGATGGTGCACGAGACACATGCCTTACTCAGTGTTTCGCTTGCCAGGATATGATCGATACGCAAGCCGCGGTTGCGCCGGAAGGCCATCATACGGTAATCCCACCATGTGTATTGCTTGTCCTCCTGATTGAACAGTCGGAAGGTATCACTCAGACCGGTGTCCAGTAGTGTCCTGAACGCGGTCCGCTCGGGTACACTGAACAGCACCTGTCCTTCCAATAGCTCAGGATCATAGACATCTCGCGGTTCCGGGGCGATATTGAAATCACCGAGCACGACCAGACGATCATGGGCCACGAGTTGTTGTCTAATGTACCCGGTCAATTTCTTCAGCCATGTCAGTTTGTATTGATATTTATCAGATTCGACGTTTTCGCCGTTGGGGACATACACGTTCAACACTCGCAGCCTGTCACAGGTTGCGAACAATACGCGACGCTGGTCATCATCCAGACCGTCGATATCCCTGATGATGTCTGTTGCCGCTGATCGGCTGAGCAATGCCACCCCGTTATAGGCCTTTTGCCCGGCGTAAGCGACCTGATATCCGGCAGCCTCTATCTCGCCTTGCGGAAAGTTTTCATCCAGCAGCTTGGTCTCCTGCAGGGCGAGGATATCTGGCTGGTTGGTACCCAGCCAGTCGAGAACCTGGGGCAGACGTACACGTAGTGAATTTACGTTCCATGTAGCGATCTTGGTCATAATACGTGGATGGACATGTTTTTAGAGAAACCGTATTTATATAAAGGTCCTGGTTTTTATCATAACCGGAACAAGTCGTTCCGACGGTGCTCGGTTTAACTTGTAACTTATTGTTTATTGGGTTTTTACAACTTCAGATCATATTCTTGCGGCCGATATATTTTTTTGACTCTCCCGTTGCCGGATCGCCTGTTGAGATTTCCGGCACGACATTTCAACTGCCACGGAGGCTCAACGGATACGTGTATGAATTGTGAGCGTAAAACATTGGTTAGGCAACACTATATTAGATATGCTGGCAATGCTGAATAATAGTGACCTGAGAAGCACGTTTATATACGCCATCGGCAAAGGGATGTGACATGGCCTGTTTAGTGTGGATCGTGATATTCATAGCGGCCGGTTGGACGGCGGCCTATTTACGCCTTTCATTGATCGCAACAACTGCCCTGTACCTTGTGCTGCTGATTGGCTGGATGGAGCTGGGCGAGCCATCGACACCCGCAATGGTGTTTGCCTGGGCGATTTTTCTGGCCGTCTTCGTGCCGTTCAATGTGACGCCTGTCAGACGCATCTTGATCAGTGACCGGGTACTGCTGCGGTTCCGTAAGGTGCTGCCAGCTATGTCACAGACCGAACGCGATGCACTGGAGGCCGGTACCGTCTGGTGGGATGGGGAGCTTTTTGGCGGCCGCCCCGACTGGAATAAGCTGCTGGCCTATCCTGCCCCCGCCTTGACTGCAGAAGAGCAGGCGTTTCTCGACGGACCGGTCGAGGAACTATGCCGTATGTTGAATGACTGGGATATTACCGAGAAACACCATGATCTCCCCCCCGAGGTCTGGCAGTTCATCAAGGACAACGGTTTTTTCGGGATGATCATCCCCCGGCGTTACGGCGGCCTGGAGTTTTCCGCCCTCGCGCATTCCAGCGTGGTCATGAAGTTGGCCAGCCGCAGCATAACCGCGGCCGTAACGGTGATGGTACCGAATTCGCTGGGGCCGGCGGAGCTGCTGTTGCACTATGGTACCCAGCAACAGAAGGATCACTATCTGCCACGTCTAGCCACAGGCCAGGACGTTCCCTGTTTTGCATTGACCGGCCCCGAGGCCGGCAGCGATGCCAGCAGCATTCCCGATCGAGGAGTGGTATGCCGGGACCTGTTTGAAGGCAGGGAAATCGTCGGTATCCGCCTCAACTGGGAAAAGCGCTACATCACCCTGGGGCCGGTGGCCACGGTGCTGGGTCTGGCATTCAGACTATATGATCCCGATCACCTGTTGGGTCATCAGGAGGAGATCGGCATCACCCTCGCATTGATTCCCACCGATACGCCGGGCATTTCCATCGGCAACCGTCATATGCCGCTCAATATCGTGTTTCAGAACGGACCCAACTGGGGCAAGGATGTGTTTATCCCTCTCGACTGGATCATCGGCGGGGCCGATCGCGTCGGCCAGGGCTGGCGCATGTTGATGGAATGCCTTGCGGCCGGGCGCTCGATCTCGCTTCCCGCCCTGAGTACCGGTGCCGGCAAACTGGCTAGCCGTGCAACCGGGGCCTATGCCCGCATACGCAAACAATTCAAGCTGCCCATCGGGCGTTTCGAAGGTGTCGAGGAAGTCCTTGCAAGTATCGCCGGCACCACCTATATGATGGATGCCGTTCGCACCATGACGGCGGGAGCTGTCGATAGCGGTGAAAAGCCCGCCGTTGTCTCGGCGATCGCAAAATATAACCTGACCGAACGCATGCGCGAGGTTATCAATCATGCCATGGATGTGCAGGGTGGTACCGGGATCTGTCTCGGGCCGCGGAATCTGCTCGGCCGTGTCTATCAGGCGATCCCCATCAGCATCACCGTCGAGGGTGCCAACATACTGACCCGTTCCCTGATCACCTTCGGTCAGGGTGCGGTTCGTTGTCATCCTTACATTTTGAAGGAGATACGCGCAGTCGCCGGCAACGACCCGGTGCAGGCGTCGAGAGACTTCGACGAGGCATTGTTTGGCCACATCGGTTTTACGCTCAGCAATGCATTGCGCACCCTGTGGCTCGGCCTGACGGGTGCACGATTGACACGGGTACCGGGCGGCAAGCATACACGCCGTTTTTATCAACAGCTCACGCGTATGAGTGCCGCATTCGCCTTTGTATCGGACGTAGCCATGCTGCTGCTGGGTGGTACCCTAAAGCGCAAGGAAAGACTGTCAGGACGGCTGGCGGATATCATCAGTCATCTATATCTGGCATCAGCCTGTCTGAAACGCTTCGAAGATCAGGGCTGCCCCGTCGATGACCAGTTTCTGCTGCGCTGGTGTTGTGAGGAATCACTACATACGATTCAGTTACGGCTGCTGGATCTGTTCAGGAATTTCCCCAACCGCTTTATCGGCAGATGTTTAAACGTCATCGTGTTCCCCGGCGGCCATCCCTACGGGATACCCGATGATCAGCTTGGCCACAAGGTGGCGGGCCTGATCCTCGAGCCGTCGGTTGCACGGGATCGTCTTACGACGGGAATTTTCATCAGCGCTGGTCAGGATGAAGCCATCAGTCGCATCGATCACGCATTGGAACTGGTGTCGGACGCAGAACCGGTCGAAAAGAAACTGAACGCGGCACTGCGTTCCGGTGTCCTGCAAAAGGGAGATACGGAACGACAACTTGAACAGGCGGTCAACAAGGAAATCATCGATGGCGGCGAGGCAGCGTTATACAGGAAGGCAGCAGCGGCACGCCGGGAGGTTATTACCGTTGACGATTTCCCGCAGGATAATTGGCATAAGGAGTGATCGCAATGGCGCAGCGTAAAACCAGTAAAGGCAGGCCCGTCTATATCATCGACGGTAGCCGTACACCGCAGTTGAAGGCTCAGGGGAAACCTGGTCCTTTCACTGCCTCCGATCTTGCCGTGGGTGTCGGCCGTGTCCTGCTTGCACGCCAGCCCTTTGAACCCTCCGACCTGGATGAAGTTATACTGGGTTGCGTCATGCCCGGACCGGACGAGGCCAACATCGCGCGCGTCGTCGCCCTGCGTCTGGGTTGTGATAAACGGGTGACCGGGTGGACCGTGCAACGTAACTGTGCATCGGGCATGCAGGCGCTCGATTGCGCCTTGACCAATATTGCCACCGGACGTTCCGATCTGATCCTCGCCGGCGGGACAGAGGCCATGAGCCATGCCTCGGTATTGTTGAATAACCAGATGGTGGCCTGGCTGGGAGAGTGGAGCCGGGCGAAACGCATGACGGATAAACTCCGGGCGCTGGGCAAGCTGCGGGGAGCACACTTCAAACCCATTATCGGCTTGCTGCGCGGACTGACCGATCCGGTGGTCGGTCTGTCTATGGGTCAGACCGCCGAAAATCTGGCCTACCGGTTCGACATCAGTCGGGAACAGATGGATGCCTTCGCGCTGGTCAGCCACCAGCGTCTTGCCATGGCGCAGGACAAGGGTTGTCTCGGTGAGGTCGAGACGATCTACGATACACATGGCCGTTATTACGACAAGGACGACGGATTGCGGCGAGATACGGATATGGCGCGACTGGCAAAACTCAAGCCGGTGTTCGATCGTGATTTCGGCAATGTCACGGCGGGCAATAGTGCCCAGGTCACCGACGGCGCCGCATTATTGATCCTTGCCAGCGAAAAGGCGGTGAAGAAACACAACCTGCCCGTACTCGGCCGCATTATCGACAGTGAATGGGCGGGTGTCGATCCAGCGCAGATGGGATTAGGGCCGGCACATGCGATGGTGCCGTTACTCAAACGTCATGGATTGAAGATCATGGATGTTGATTACTGGGAGATCAATGAGGCCTTTGCCGCCCAGGTATTGGCCTGTCTCGAGGCGTGGAAGGACACACATTATTGCCGCACCGAACTGGGTATGCGTTCGGCATTGGGAGAGATCGATCAGGCGCGACTCAACGTTGACGGTGGCGGGATCAGCCTCGGCCATCCCGTCGGCGCCAGTGGCGCGCGCATCGTGCTGCATCTTGTCAATGTTTTACAACGCAACCGTGCGCAACGCGGCATAGCCAGTCTGTGTATCGGCGGCGGACAGGGCGGTGCGATGCTAATCGAAACCGAAAAGGAAACCGGACATGGCGAATAATACTGACAGCAGGCACTGGCGCGCCGAGCGTGATAACGAGGATATCGTCTGGTTACATCTTGACCGGGCGGATGCCAGCGTCAACGCGCTATCAGTCGAGGTGATCGCTGAACTGGATGCTGAGCTGGTCGCATTGTCGGAGAATTTCCCGCGTGGCCTCGTGATCCTGTCAGACAAACAGAACGGCTTTATAGCGGGTGCCGATATCAAGGGATTTGTAGCGCTGCGCGATCAGGAGGAAGCCACAGAGTTCATGCGCGGTTGCCATACCGTATTGGACCGTCTTGAATCTTTCACCTTTCCGACCGTAAGCCTGATCCACGGATTTTGTCTTGGCGGCGGCATGGAGCTGGCACTGGCAACGCGTTACCGGATTGCCGAGGATGAACCGCGTACCCGTCTCGGTCTGCCGGAAGTAATGCTGGGCATACATCCGGGCTTTGGCGGTACCATGCGTCTGCCGCGGCTTATCGGTGCCCCGACCGCACTCGATATGATGCTGACCGGGCGCAGTATCGGCGCCAGGGCCGCCCGCAAACTGGGTCTTGTCGATTATGCGGTGCCGCATCGCCAGATGTACCGCGCTGCGCGACAGATCATTCACAATCCACCCAGACCACAACGGCCCGGTAAGCTGAAAAGACTCATCGAACATCGCTTCGCGAGGCCACTGGTAGCCAAGTTTCTGCGTCACCGGGTTGCGAAACGGGTTTCATCAAAGCACTACCCCGCACCGTATGCGTTGATCGACCTGTGGTTGCGGTATGCGGATGAACCAAAAAAGATGCTGGCCGAAGAGGCGCGTTCGGTTGCGCGACTGGTGATCGGCGATACCGCGCAGAATCTTATAAGGGTCTTTTTCCTGCAGGAACAGCTCAAGTCCCAGGGACGCGGCAGTGACTTCAAGGCGCAGAGCGTACACGTCGTCGGCGCCGGTGTGATGGGAGGTGATATTGCAGCGTGGTGCACCTTGCAGGGATTACATGTCACTCTCCAGGATCAGTCACCGGAACGCATTGCACCGGCGATCAAACGCGCACATGAGCTGTTCAGGAAACGCCTTAAACATCCACGCCTGGTGCAGGCCGCCATGGACAGGTTGATGCCGGATGTGAAGGGTTTGGGCGTGACACGCGCGGATGTGATCATCGAGGCAATCTTCGAAAATGCGGATGCCAAGCAGAAACTGTTTCACGCGATCGAACCGCACATGAAACCGGATGCGCTGCTCGCGACTAATACCTCCAGTATCCCTCTTGAAACGTTATGTGAAACCCTCGCAGAACCTGCCCGCCTCGTCGGCCTGCATTTCTTTAACCCCGTGGCCAAGATGCAACTGGTCGAGATTGTGAGGAGCATTCAAACCGATGCAAATGTCACTCACAAGGCGGCAGCCTTTGCATGTCAGATAGGCAGACTGCCACTACCGGTCAAGAGCAGTGCGGGTTTTCTGGTGAATCGTATATTGATGCCTTATCTGCTCGAGGCAGTGGTACTGGAAAGCGAGGGTGTCCGGCCCGAGGTGATCGATAAGACCGCGGTCGAGTTCGGTATGCCGATGGGACCCATCGAACTGGCCGATACTGTCGGGCTGGATATCTGCCTGTCAGTTGCGCAAATCCTCGCCGAGGGCACCACAGCAACGATACCGGATCGTCTGCACAAACTTGTCGAGGCGAATCACCTGGGACGCAAAACAGGGCAGGGTTTCTATAGATATAAAAAGGGTAAACCCGTCAAGGGGAAACTGGATAAAAATATCTTCAGCCCGGCTGATCTGACCGATCGACTTATATTGATTCTGCTTAACGAGGCGGTAGCCTGTGTACGTGAAGGCGTGGTGGAGAATGATGATCTACTCGATGCAGGTATCGTCTTTGGAACCGGATTTGCCCCGTTCCGTGGTGGGCCGATGCGCTATATCCAGGATATCGGTGCCGGCGTTCTGAAGGATCGACTCGAGGCGCTGGCAAAACGACATGGAGATCGCTTTGAACCGGATGCGGGCTGGCAACGGCTATAGCGACAGATTTTTCCTGCGAGACAGGCCATGAAACCTGGAATGCAGGATACCATTACGCCCGACTGTGCGAAGTCGCTGGCAGACCTGTTTCACGAACGCGTAAGACGCACACCCAAATCCATTGCTTATCGTTATTTTGATCTGCAACGACATGCATGGTGTGACATATCGTGGGCTGGGATGGCTGGACATATTGGTCGCTGGCAGGCTGCAATGGAACGGGAGTCATTGCATGCCGGCGATCGCGTCGCCGTGATGTTGCAGAACTGCTGTCAGTGGGTGATGTTTGATCAGGCTGCACTGGGCATGGGACTGGTTGTTGTGCCGTTGTATGTCAATGACCGTGCCGATAATATCGCCTATATACTTGAGCAGACGTCTGCACGGATACTGTTGATCGCCGGCCGTGAACACTGGCGGGTGATACAACCGGTCGTGGAAGGACTGGACAGTTTGCAGCGTATCATAACGCTGGATACACTGCCGGACACAGGCAGTGAAGGGCGAGTCAGGTCAGTGGCAGAATGGTTGCCGGAGCAGAATGAGGCCATGCGGCATGTCGACATCAGTCCGGCTGCAGTGGCCACCATCGTCTATACCTCGGGTACCACTGGAAGACCCAAGGGCGTCATGCTCAGTCATCAGAATATCATCTGGAATGCCTATAGTTCGCAAAGGCGTATCGATGTTTATTGTGGTGACCTGTTCCTGTCATTTTTGCCGCTGTCACATACCCTGGAACGCACCATCGGTTATTACCTGCCGGTCATGACGGGTGCAACGGTTGCCTATGCACGCTCCATCCCGCAATTGGCGGAGGACCTTGTTACTCTCAAACCAACGATATTCATCTCGGTACCACGGATCTATGAACGGATCAATGCCAGGCTGATGGATCAGCTGGAGGATAAATCCGCACTTGCCCGGGGCCTGTTCGAACGTGCGGTTGATATCGGTTGGAAGAGATTTGAATACAGGCAAAGACTGTCTGCCTGGCATCCATCCTTGCTGCTGTGGCCAATCATGAAGTTCCTGGTGGCCGACAAGGTCATGTCGCGTCTGGGCGGACGCATCAGGATCGCCATCGCAGGCGGCGCACCCTTGTCTCCAGCAGTCGCGAAGGTATTTATCGGGCTGGGTCTGCCCTTGCTGCAGGGCTATGGGCTGACGGAGACCAGTCCGGTTATAAGCGTTAATCGGCCGGCGAGGAATCGACCATCGAGTGTCGGTCCACCGCTGGATGATGTGCAGATACGGATCAATGATGATGGGGAATTACTGGTGAAGAGCCCGGGTGTTATGCTGGGCTACTGGAACAATCCCGAGGCAACCGCCGAGATGATCGATCCGGACAACTGGCTGCACACCGGTGACAAGGCGCGCCTTGAAGATGGTTATCTCTATATTACGGGCAGGGTGAAGGAGATCATTGTAATGTCAAACGGTGAAAAGATTCCCCCTGCCGATATGGAAATGGCTATCACCATGGATCCACTGATCGAGCACGTTATGATCGTGGGAGAGGGACGTTCCTTCCTTGCCGCTTTGGTGGTACTCCATCCCGACCAATGGTATAAGGCAGCGCGCCGGCTGGGGTTGCAGGCTGATGATCCAGCTGCATTAAACTGCGAACGCGCGCAACGCGAAGTGCTTGAAAGAATCGCAGGACACTTGCATGATTTCCCCGGTTATGCACAGGTACGTGCTGTATCGATCAGTCTCGAGCCCTGGGAAGTGAGCAATGGCTTGCATACCCCGACGCTGAAATTACGCCGCGACAGGATATTGCAACATTTCAGTGAACAGATTGAAGCGTTATACCAAGGACATTAGTCATGAATCAGGAAAACAGCCAGGATAGCCTGCCGGACGACCGCCAGCCGACAACGCGGGTGATGGCAAGACCCGGCGATACCAACGGGGCGGGTGACATATTCGGCGGCTGGATCATGTCACAGGTCGATATTGCCGCCAGTATCGCAGCCTACCGCAGGGCCAAGGGACGGGTGGTGACTGTCGCGGTAAACGAATTCCAGTTTCATAAACCGGTCTTCGTCGGTGACCTGATCAGTTGCTATGCACAAATTACCAATGTGGGCCGTACCTCGATTACAATTTTCGTGGAGGTCTATGCCGAACGCAACCGTGAAGGTCGCGAGGAATGTATCAAGGTTACCAAGGCGACTTTAACTTTCGTTGCGGTCGACGAGGACAGGAATCCACGGGTGGTGCCGCCAGCCTAGTGGTTGCCAGCGGAAACTTCATATCCTGCGTTAACAGATCGATCGCCAGGATACCGCTGGTGAAACACAAATCAATAATAATATCAAAGAGTCAGTATGATACGCTGAACGGTCCAAAGACAGCTATGGAAATCTACTGGATTCAATAACGCCGGATCGTCATGTGGAGGCGTTATGTTTTCTACAGGGATCTATCCTCAGCAATATAGTCATCATCGATATTGTATGGTTCGCGTTTAGCCGCTTCCCAGGCGATCAAGGCATGCTTACGCTCCGTACCCCACCTGTATCCACCCAGATCACCGTTACTTCGCAACACCCTGTGGCATGGAATCAGGTATCCAACCGGGTTTGCCGCAATGGCAGACGCAACGGCCCTGAACGCACGCGGGGCACCGAGTTGTGCGGCGATCTCCTGATAAGAACTGATATGCCCTGGTGGTATATTCAACAAGGCCTTCCAGACATTGACCTGGAAATTTGTACCACGCACAGTCAGGTATATCCTGCCAGTTTGCCTGTATGGAGAAGTGAATATCCTGCCGGCCGTCTCCGCGGTACGGGCTGATTCCTCGCTTATTCGCGCATCGGGCCATTGTCTGTGGAGTGCATCAATCTCGTGTTCCAGGGACTGGTCGTCGAGAATAAATGACAGAGTACAAATGCCTCGCTGCGTTTGTGCCAACAGCATGCTGCCAAAGGGACAGGAATGGATCCCATAATATATTTCGATACCTGCACCACGGGCCTTGAATTCACCAGGGGTTATCGCTTCTATGGAGATGAAGTGATCATGTAGTCTCGACGGGCTCGTCAGTCCCAGTGTGTGGCTGGTATCCATGACTGTCAGGGATTCTCCCAGCAGCTTCTTGGCATGGTCCACGGTCAGATATTCCAAAAACCTTTTCGGACTGACTCCAGCCCAGCGGCTGAATAATCGCTGGAAATGAAAGGGGCTTAATCCTACATGTGAGGCGATCTCACCGAGGCCCGGCTGAGTGCTTACATTGGAACGTATGTAACGGATCGCCTTTTCGATGCGCGTATATTCGCGGTTCATAACACCATGATCAACGTTATTGGGATCAAACAGATTATGCCCCGGATGAATGACATCCGTACACCCGGATCTTGCTATTGAAGATACCGGATCAAAACCGCCTTACGAGTTGAAACTCATGCTGCAATGCCGCTGTGCCGCAGAAGGGCATCGATCTGTGGTTCACGACCACGGAATTCGACAAACAGTTCCATCGGTTCGCGTGAACCACCCTGTTCCAGAATTGCGGCAAGAAATCTCATCCCTGTTATCCTGTCGAAGATACCGTTTTCCTCGAACATGGAGAAGGCATCGCTCGACAGTACTTCCGCCCATTTGTAACTGTAATAACCGGCGGCATATCCCCCTGCAAAGATATGGGAAAAACTGTGCGGGAAACGGTTGAAGGAAGGCGTTCTGATGACAGCGACCTGTGTTCTCACTTCATCGAGCAGCTCATAAATGCGAGCCCCTTGTTGCGGGTTGTATTCCATGTGAAGTCTGAAGTCGAATAACGCGAATTCCAGCTGACGCACCATTTGCATGCCGGACTGGAAATTTTTCGCCGCCAGCATTTTAGTAAACATGTCTTCGGGCAGGGGTTCACCCGTCTTGTAATGACCCGAGATCAGTGTCAATGACTCGCGTTCCCAGCACCAGTTCTCCATAAACTGGCTTGGCAGCTCCACCGCATCCCATGCCACCCCGCCGATTCCCGCAACACTCGGATAGTCTATGGTGGTCAGCATGTGATGCAGGCCGTGACCGAATTCGTGAAACAGGGTCAACACCTCTTCATGGGTGAACAAGGCCGGGTCTTCGCCGATCGGAGCTGAAAAATTACAGGTCAGGTAGGCAACCGGAATCTGGATGCCGTCGGGAACTCTCTTGCGGGTAATGCATTCATCCATCCACGCACCACCTCGTTTACCGGGTCGTGCATAAAGATCGAGATAGAACATGCCACGATAGCGATCATCCCGGTCGATAATCTGATAAAAACGGACATCCTTGTGCCATGTATTCACGCCGGTGATCTCGCGGATGCATACACCATAGAGTCGCTCGACGACATCAAACATACCAGCCAATACACGGTCCTCGGGAAAGTAGGGTTTGAGTTCTTCCTGGGATATGGCGAATTTATGCTGGCGCAGTTTTTCCGTGTAGTAAGCGATATCCCATGCCTCGAGATCGTTGACGCCGTAGTCAGCTCTGGCAAAATCCTGCAACGCCTCAAACTCCTGTCGTGCTATCGGCAGTGACCGGTCTGCGAGATCGGTAAGAAAATCCATCACCTGGCTAGTCGATGCCGCCATCTTGGTCACCAATGAACGTTCGGCATAGTTATCAAAACCCAGCAGACGGGCCTCTTCATGCCGCAGTTCGAGTATCTTTTCCATCAGCGGGGTATTGTCCCACCGGCAGGCTTGCGGGCCCTCATCCGAGGCGCGCGTCACATAGGCCTGATAGATTTCGTGCCGCAGCTCGCGATTATCGGCGTACGACATGACGGCAATGTAGGATGGAAACTCGAGAGTGAATAACCAGCCGCTCATATTTTCACGTTTTGCGGTTTGTGCTGCCATGGCCCTGGCAGAATCAGGCAGACCGCCCAGTTCGCTTTCGTCGGCGACATGCCTGTTCCAGGCACGTGTCGCATCCAGCAGGTTTTCTTCAAACCTGGACATCAGGCTCGAGAGTTCCTGCATGATGGACTTGTAGCGCGCCTTGTCCTGTGCATTCAACTCAATGCCTGAAAGACGAAAATCGCGCAACGCATTGTTGATCACCTTTTGCTGTGCTTTATCAAGGTCATTGAAACCCGGGCTGTTGGCGATGTGTTTGTATGCGTTATAGAGACGTTCATTCTGGCCAACCTCGGTGGCATAGTCGCTCAGTTTGGGCAGACAGGCATTATAAGACGCGCGCCGTTCCTTGGTATTGACCACAGCATTCATGTGGACGACCGGTGACCAGACACGGTTCAGCCTTTCATTCAACTCCTCCATAGGGTAAGCAAGGTTATCCCAGTTATAGTCGTCTGTGGCGTCGAGCAGTTCGCTGATACGCTTGCGGTTTTCCGTCAATACCTGATCGATCGCCGGTTCGACGTGTTCCGGCTGGATCTCGCTGAAGCGCGGCAGACTGCTGGTGTCTAGTAATGGATTCATTGGATATTTTCCGGTTCGTTCACATCATTTGGTAAATAACAGATATTGAGGCACCACATCCCTGAATTAAATCATAAGGTACAGAGGAAAGGTACGAGCCGGCAATACCTCCTGTATTGCCTCATATCCCGGTTAATGTAACATGAGACAATCATCCGACAAAGCAGGAGCCATGAATGGGTAAACGCTACGACTTGATCGCCATCGGCGGTGGCAGTGGAGGGATTGCCGTCGCCAACCGTGCAGCCAGATACGGGGGCAAATGTGCGGTGGTAGAAGCGGGCAGGTTGGGAGGCACCTGTGTAAACCGGGGTTGTGTGCCGAAAAAGATCATTTGGCACGCTGCAGACATTGCACACACGCTGCATGATGCTCCTGATTACGGTTTCGAGACGGTGCTTTCAGCCATTGACTGGCTGCAATTGAAGACGTCCCGTGACAACTACCTGGCAAGATTGAATGCGATATATCGTACCAATCTGGATGATTCCAACGTCGATGTCATAGAAGGCATGGCGCACTTTGTCGATGAAAATACCGTGGCAGTAGCCGGTGATGAATACACGGCTGAATATATCGTGATCGCGACCGGTGGCAAGCCCGTTGTTCCTGCCCTGCCAGGTGCGGAGCTGGGCATTACATCCGATGGATTTTTCGAGCTGGAAAAACAGCCTGAACGGATCGCCATCATAGGGTCGGGCTATATCGCCGTTGAACTTGCCGGCATGTTGAATTCCCTCGGCAGTGAAGTGACCATGCTGCTGCGTCGCCAGCATTTTCTGGGCAGGTTCGACGTTATGATACGCGAATCACTGATGGAGGCCATGCAGGATGACGGTGTTAATATCATGACCAGTATCCGCGTCGAAGGTGTTGAACGCACGGGTGACGGAACGCTGACCCTCAATGCGAGTCATGAACATCGCCTGGCGGGTTTCGATTGCCTGATCTGGGCCACGGGACGCGAGGCAAACATCTCGACCCTTAATCTTGCCATGGCCGGTGTCGAGCTGGACGCCGATGGCTACGTAATCACCGATGAGTTTCAGAATACCAATGTCGCGGGTATCTATGCGCTGGGAGACGTATCGGGCCGCGCTGCATTGACCCCTGTAGCCATCGCAGCGGGCAGGCAACTGGCCGAACGGTTGTTCAATAACAAGCCAGAAAGCCGTCTGGATTATGAGAATATCCCCACCGTGGTATTCAGCCATCCTGTGGTAGGCAGCGTCGGATTAACGGAAGACGAGGCCTATGATCTTCACGGTGATGCGGTCAATGTTTACCATTCACGTTTTACACCCTTGTATCATGCCGTGACGGCACGCAAGGTTCGCAGTAACATGAAGTTGATTACCGTGGGGGCCGAGGAGAGGATCGTGGGTTGCCATATCGTCGGCATGGGAGCCGATGAGATGCTGCAGGGTTTCGCGGTCGCCATCAAGATGGGCGCCAGGAAGGCGGATTTAGACAACACGGTGGCGATTCATCCGACCAGCGCAGAGGAACTCGTGACAATGCGTTAGTAATGGTTATATCAGTATGGTCCTAATCAATCCAACATATGTAGGCCTTGACTAGTAATTATGGCGATACGCAGTTATCAGAACATCCAGCCGCGACTCGGCAATAATGTCTATATTGACGAGGCTGCCGTAGTCATCGGCGATGTGTTCATCGGAGATGATGCCTCGCTATGGCCGATGGCTGTCGCGCGCGGTGATGTGCACAGGATCTCGATCGGTGCACGTACCAACATCCAGGATGGTTCTATATTGCATGTCACATCGGATAATGAATTTACACCCGGTGGCTTTGCCTTGCAGATCGGGAATGATGTCACGATAGGGCATGGTGTGATTCTGCACGCCTGTTCCATAGAGGATCTGGTGCTGGTCGGGATGGGGTCGACGGTGCTGGATGGGGCATTTATACCTGCTCGTGTAATGATCGGTGCAGGCAGCCTGGTATCGCCCGGCAAGGAACTTGAAAGCGGGTATCTGTATCTGGGCAGCCCGGCCAAAAAGATCCGTCCCTTAAAGGACAAGGAACTGGCATATCTTGAATTTTCGGCACAGCATTACGTCGACCTGAAAAATAGATACCTGTAGATTCACAATGCCGCTATCGTGTGATCACGCAATTATATATCCATTATACCTGCGCGCGCGTATTGCTTCGCGTCGGCGGACAACGTCATTATAATGTTCAGCCGGTGACGGCAAAGTTCTCATTCGCCGTATATTTGCTTATAAACGCATCTAGGCTGTCGATATACTGCTGTCCTGTGGTGAGAAAGCCGTCGTAGTGATTCCCCTCGATCTCCAGAAATTCCTTGGGCTCCCTGGCGGCATCAAACAGTTTGATGGCGTGATGTATGGGAGTAATATTATCTTCCCTGCTGCAGACAACAAGCACCGGACATTCTACGTTTTCGATATTTTCAAGGGTATTATAGTGATATCGCGTCAGCAGCCGGGCGGGCATGTGGGGGAAGTGTTCGGCGGCGATATCGGCCGCACTCGTGAAGGTAGATTCGATGATGAAGGCCTTCGGCGTATACTGGCTGACGAGCCACGAAGCGACGGCACCCCCAAGTGAGCGTCCGTGTACAATAATATGGTCGGGTGGGATATCGAGCGTATTGACCAGATACTGCCACGCTGCTTCGGCATCATGATAGGTTCCTTGTTCCGTTATCCTTCCTATGCTGTTGCCGTATCCACGGTAATCGAAAATAAATATACCCAGCCCGAGACGGTGATACATTTCTATGGTTTCCATGCAATGTGAGATATTGCCGGTATTGCCATGAAAGAAAAGTACGACTCTTTGTGCGCCGTATTCGGGTACCGGCTGTTGGGGTATAAACCACCCGTTGAGTGTGATGTTGTCCGATGTCTTGAACATGATAGAGTCATATTCAAAACCGAGTCGATCCGGGGTTGTTTCGATCTCATGGGTGGGCTTGTACAGATGTTTGGACTGTCGCAGGTAAAGCAGCAGCATAAGGGCGAAATATATGCCAACGATGGAACCCAGGATAGCGATTGCTATATTCACGATTAACCAATACCCAATCCATTGAGATGCTCTATATGATACACGATTTCAGTAATCTCCCATGACTGCACTTATTGAGATACACGGACTTAGCAAACAATACCACGAGGGGGATAGCGAACGGCTTATTTTCCGGGATCTCGACATGCGAATTCATAGGGGGGAAGTGATCGCGATCCTCGGCAAGAGTGGTTCAGGCAAATCAACCCTGCTGAATCTTATCAGTGGTCTTGATGTTCCGACCAGCGGCAATATTGTCATAGATGGTGTCGATATCACCCGTTATACGGAACATGAGCGGACACTCTACCGGCGCAGGCATATCGGTTTTATCTTCCAGTTCTTTAACCTGATACCGACCCTGACAGTTGAGGAGAATATACTTTTACCGCTTGAATTGAACGCCAGCCTGGATGATGAGCAGATACACGGCGCGCACAGTCTGCTGGAACAGGTTGGCTTGAGCAATCGTCTTTACAGCTTTCCCGATCGTCTTTCAGGCGGTGAACAACAACGCGTAGCTATCATACGAGCCCTGGTCAGCAGGCCGCTTGTGCTGCTGGCGGACGAACCCACGGGTAATCTGGACGCAGAAACGGGCGGACAGGTACTGGAACTGCTTGAGACTCTGGTGCGGCAGAATCGCATGACCATGATACTGGTGACCCACAGCATGGAGGCCGCGGCACTTGCCGACCGTATCCTGGAGGTGCAACACGGCCATATGTTGGAACATCCGCAACGAACGGTACCGTAATCCTGTGCTGCTGAACCGCGCCAGCGTACGCTATCTATACCGGCATCCGCTGCAGTTCGGGTTAGCCGTGCTCGGCGTGGCCGTCGGGGTGGCGATGGTGGTATCCATCGACCTTGCCAATGAAAGTGCGCGTCGAGCCTTTATCTCGTCCGCCCAGACACTGTCCGGTACCGCCACCCATCAGATCGTCGGCGGCTCAACGGGACTACCCGAAGGGCTGTATCGCAAGCTGCGTGTAGATCTGGGGATCAGTCAGACAACACCCTTCGTAGAAGGTTATGTGGACGTGCCGGCTGTAAAACGCACGTTTCAGTTGATTGGTATCGACCCGTTAAGTGAGGTAAGTTTCGGTCGTTATATGCCGGGCGCGGATACCAACGGGGATACGGGGCGCTTGATTGCCGAACCAGGTACCGTGCTGATGACGGCCGGGAATGCAGATGCGATGGGGATCACGACCGGAGAAACGTTCTCCGTGGTCTTTGGCGGCAGACAACACTCATTGATCCTGGTCGGTCTGATCGAGGCACGGGATGGATTCAACCAGCAGGCTTTGGCCACGATTTTATTCACGGATATCGCAACCGCACAGGAACTCGTCGGTACCACCGGTCGTCTGACACGAATCAACCTTGTGATAAGCCCTGGTGCTCAGGGTGAGGCATTACTAGCTCGTATCCGTGCGCAGCTGCCCGCAGGCGCAGCCATTATCGGTGCGGATACACGCACTCGAACCCTGCAGCAAATGACCCATGCCTTTCAGACCAACCTGACGGGTCTGAGCCTGCTGGCGCTGGTTGTCGGCCTGTTTCTTATCTACAACACGATGACGTTCTCAGTCATTCAGAGACGCGTCTATATCGGTACGTTGCGTACACTGGGGGTAGTGCGCAAGGAGATATTCACGATGGTCGTGCGAGAGGTGTTGATCATTGCATGTCTAGGGACGCTGGCCGGTCTGGTACTGGGCGTTGTCCTGGCCCATGGTCTGCTACATCTGGTGACGAGGACTATCAATGACCTGTATTTCCCTCTCGACGTGTCCGAAGTGACGATATCAGTATGGTCAATCCTCAAGGCGATCATTCTGGGAATAGGCGTTACCCTGATAACCGCCCTGATGCCGGCTATTGCGGCAACCAGGACACCGTCCTCCACCGTCATGCAGCGCTCCATGTTCGAGTCCCGGCGGCGACGCAGGATCATGCTGCCCATGGTCCTTGCGGGTGTAGCCATCATGGCGCTGGGGGCCGCGCTGTTGTGGATGCCGATACGCACATTGGTGTTGAGCTACGGCGGCATGTTCCTGCTGATTATCGGATTCATATGCATCACGCCATTGGCCGTGGTCGTCCTGTTGCGGCTGATGCAGATCCCGCTCGGCGTAGTGACGGGTCTGTTGGGACGGTTGGCCACCCGCGAACTGATTGCGTCACTGAGCCGCACCACCGTCGCAGTCGGCGCGCTCGCGGTGGCAGTTGCCGTTACCATAGGCGTAGGCATCATGATTGTCAGTTTTCGCGATGCGGTGCAAGGGTGGCTCGAACAATACCTGCGTGCGGATATCTATATCACGGTACCGGGTGCAAATCATACGATGAATACTCCGGTTATCGATCCTTCACTGATCAAACGCCTGTCGAGACTCAAAGGCGTGTCATCGATAGCAACGGGACGGCGCATCGATATCACAAGCCCTGCCGGTATTACCGAACTCCACGTCATCGACATGAGTCGGGATGCATTCAGGGCATACCGATTCAAGCAGGGTAACGGAGACATGATCTGGCCGCGTTTCCATAATGACAGCGTCATCATCTCCGAGCCGTATGCCTTTCATAACCACCTCAAGGCAGGGGACAGCGTGACCTTGCGCACTGATCATGGCCGCCATGCGTTTCCAATCGCCGGTGTATTTTATGATTACGGGTCAGACCAGGGTATGGTCACCATCCAGCGCGGGGTCTATGAGCGTTATTGGAATGACAGGCATGTCACCTCGCTGGGTATATCTCTGGTAACGGGCGCCGAACCGCAGGCGGTGATCGATGGCATCAATGATACTGTGTCAAACAGGCAGACCATCATGGTGCGTTCAAACAGGGACCTGCGCATTGCTTCACTCGAAATATTCGATCGAACCTTCGCCATCACAACAGTGTTACGCATGCTCGCTATCGTGGTCGCTTTCATAGGAATCCTGAGTGCGTTGATGGCCCTGCAACTCGAGAAGGTATATACATACGCCGTATTGCGCGCCAACGGCCTGACGCCGCGTCAGGTCTGGGGCATGACATCAATACAGACCGGATTGATGGGTTTCAGCGCAGGGGTTCTTGCCATACCGCTGGGCATCATACTGGCGGTTGTGCTTGTATACGTTATCAACCAGCGCTCGTTCGGCTGGAGCATGCAGATATTATTGGAGCCTGCGATGTTATTACAGGCGGTGATACTTGCAGTAATTGCGGCGTTGATTGCGGGTGTCTATCCCGCCTATCGTTTGTCACACATGATGCCGCAGCGTATTCTCAGTGAAGAATAGCCAGGTGGTCGATGACTGAATCCCGCCAACAAGGTATTACTCCCCTGCTTGTCGCGATTGCAGTGATATTTCTGACTGTATTCACACTTTTTATCTATCCGTTTTGGTTCGATGGGGTACAACACACGGCAACACGCGGTATTACAGTCAGCGATGTGTTGGCTGGGGGTGATACGACGGGATACGCGCGAGCATATTCGCCAAGGGCGTTTACATTTCCTGAGGATCACGGCCCGCACACCGATTATCGTCACGAATGGTGGTATTACACAGGCAATCTTGCAACGGCCACAGGCCGTCATTTCGGTTATCAATTGACGTTTTTCCGCTTTGCTCTCAGGCCGACGCTGCCGAAACGCGACTCGGCGTGGGCGACCCGGCAGATAATGATGGCTCATTTTGCCATCAGTGATGTCGGCGATGACAGATTTTATCATGCTGAAAAGACCAGTCGCGTTGCCCTCGGCCTGGCAGGCGCGACGGTACGACCCTTCGTTGTCTGGATCGACGACTGGTCCGCACAAGGGACATCTGACGGCCTGTGGCCATTACATCTGCATGCCGTGCATGATGATATGGCGATCGACCTGACTGTCACGCCGGGCAAGCCCGTCGTGTTGCAGGGTGAAAAAGGCCTGAGCCGTAAAAGCAGTGAACCGGGTAACGCCAGTTACTATTATTCCTTTACGCATCTCGAAACGCACGGCACGATACAGGCGGGGAATCATCGTTATCAGGTAACTGGTCTCAGCTGGCTGGATCGTGAATGGGGTACATCGTCACTTGCCGCCGACCAGACCGGTTGGAACTGGTATGCCCTGCAATTATCGGACGGCAGTGACATCATGGCCTATCAATTGCGCCGCAAGGACGGAAGTGTCGATCCATTCAGTTCCGGCAAGATAATCGATCCCGATGGTACAGATCGTTCGCTTGCAGCGCGGGATTTTGATATCCGCACACTGTCGCACTGGCGCAGCCCTCATACAAGCATCCTTTACCCGTCTCGCTGGTGGTTATCGATACCGCGTGAATCACTCGAGCTGGAGATCGAACCGTTGCTCGCTGACCAGGAACTCCATGCCTCCGTGGACTACTGGGAGGGCGCTGTTATGTTTAAAGGCATACATAATGACCGTCGTGTCAAGGGTTTCGGTTATGTCGAACTTACCGGCTACGGCGAGTCCGGGACATTGCCGGGCGTGAGCAAGTAGTTAAACATAGGTGAAAACCTCACGTCTTGAATAGCGCCATGAATCGATGTCTAATACATTCTTTCATTTTATCCCGGTTAACCGGGATATCAGATTTCACCGGAACCGCCAACGATAAATAATGACCATCGATATACACTCGAAGTTTCAGGGAACCATGCTGGGAAGCGCGCTGGGTGATGCCATTGGTGAACTGGCGTTTCGCTTCAGTGAGCGGGAGCGATTACTGTCTGAAGTCGACGGCAGTGCAAAGCTGGTATACACAGATGATACCGCAATGTCGATTGCACTGGCCGAGTCGTTGGTCGAGGTCGGTGATATTGATCAACATCATCTCGGTGATTCATTTTATCAGCATTATCTGAAAGAACCATGGCGGGGTTATGGTGCAGGGCCGCCGCAGGTATTCAATATGGTGGAAGAGGAAGAGATCGAGTATCAAGAGGCAGCGCACCGCCTCTATGACGGCAAGGGCTCGATGGGAAACGGTGCAGCAATGCGTGTCGCCCCGCTGGGGATGTACTATTACACATCGGAAGCACTCTATGAAAAGGCGCAGGATTCCGCCCTGGTGACACATACACATCCGATCGGGATTGACGGTGCGGCGTTGCAGGCCGCAGCGATCGCCCAGACCATCAGATTGAATAATCAACGCCCGTTCTCTCCGCAGACGTTCATTGAATCTCTGATCGTATTTGCGAGGACGACCGAATTCAAGGGTAGTCTTGCCCGCATCCCCCAGCTGATCGAACAGGATGTCAACGCCAGTGAGGCGGCGGCATCTCTGGGAGGCGGTATCGCGGCACATCAGTCTGTGCCGTTCGCGCTGTACAGTTTTCTAAAACATCCTCACTCGTTTCTGGAAACTATCCTGTGTGCTGTGCTAAACGGTGGAGACCGGGATACCATGGGCGCAATGGCTGGTGCACTGTGCGGCGGTTACCTGGGAGTCGAGGCGATCCCTCCTGACTGGCGCCAGAAGCTGGAGAATAATCAGCACATCGAGACACTCGCAAGGGAACTGGCGGCAAGAGCGGGCTAGGATTTTCTGAGCGACGCGATGACCGGCGCGCTGTCAGGCCGTACCTTGCGCCAGAGGTAAAACGATTCGGCGGCCTGTTCTACCAGCATCCCCAGCCCGTCACTGCATGACGCTGCGCCGTGATCAATGGCCCAGCGCATGAATATCGTCGGCTTGTCACCGTACATCATGTCATAACACCAGCTCCGTATGGAGAGGACGGATGACGGTACGGGTGGCAATTCATCATTCAGGCTTGCGGAGGTGCCGTTGATGATCAGGTCGAACGGTTTTTCGTCGAGGTCAGCATAGCCACCAGCAGTGACGGGGATGGAGGCGGTAAATTCCTCAGCTAGCGCCACGGCCTTGTCGACTGTGCGGTTTGCAATGACGATTTCAAGCGGATGCTGTTCGAGGATCGGGCCGAGTACGCCGCGGACCGCACCGCCCGCTCCCAGTATCAGTACCCGTTGTCCGGCAATCTGGCCGCCATGGTTGTCAACGATGTCACGCACCAGCCCGATACCGTCGGTGTTGTCACCATAACGGCTGCCATCATGTTTGAATACGATGGTGTTCACGGCTCCCGCCCGTTCCGCCGCAGCACTGCGTTCATCCATCATTTCCCAGGCTTCATGTTTGAACGGTATGGTAATATTGAGCCCCTTGCCGCCATTGGCCTGAAAATTTCCGACGGCCTGTTCAAGCCCGCCTTCATCAACCTGGATTGCCTCGTAAGTCATTCTTTGCCGTGTCTGGCGGGCAAAATCCGCGTGTATCAGCGGCGATTTGCTGTGTGCAACAGGATTTCCCATGACCGCATAGCGGTCTGGTGGAGCATCAAAGTCGAATAGCGATGACATGTATCAATAATATAAAATATTCCTCAGTCGAATATCCCTTTTAAAGTAAAAAAGAAGATGATCGCAAGGATGGCTCCAGCGGGCAATGTGATGATCCATGACATGAAGATGGTACGGATTACGCGCATGTTCAGGGCAGCGATTCCCCGTGCCATACCAACACCCAGAACCGCGCCTACCAGGGTATGGGTCGTTGATATGGGTAATCCCGTACCCGATGCGAAGACAACTGTAGCGGCCGCTGCCAACGTTGCAGCGAATCCTCTGCTCGGCGTTAATTCGGTGATACTGGTGCCGACGGTCGCTATGACCCTATGGCCATATGTAAGCAGCCCGATCACGATACCGCTACCTCCCAGTAACAGGATCCAGGCCGGCAGTGACGATTTTTGTGCCACTGTCCCGCTTGCAACGATGCTGCTGATGGCTGCGATGGGTCCGACTGCGTTGGCAACATCATTGGAGCCGTGAGCAAAGGCCATGGCGCATGCCGTGACAATCATCAAGACACCAAACACCTTTTCGACGTTGGCAAAATGAAAATACTGATCGGCCCCCGGGTCCAGCCTGATATTCCTGATGACAATAATACTGCCGATCATGATGACCAGTCCGATGCATAAGGCGATGAGATAACATTGACCTGATGTGAGGACCAGTCCGATATGATTCAGACCTTTGAGTAACGTTACCAGCGTGATAATGAACCCGACCAGGAATATATAGACCGGCACGTAGCGTTTGGCATTTCTTAATGGATCATCCGTATTGATGATGAGTTTCTGGACACTTATGAACAGGGCATATGAAATTATGCCGGCGGTCAGCGGCGAGATAATCCAACTCAACACGATAGAGACTATCTTGTCCCAGTGTACAGCTCCTGCGCCGATACCGATGGCCGCAAATCCGACGATGGCACCGACGATGGAATGTGTGGTTGAGACTGGCCAGCCGAAATACGAGGCGATCAGCAGCCAGACACCGGCCGCCAGCAGTGAGGCCAGCATACCGTAGACGAGTAATTCAGGGGTGTGCGCGAACAGGCTTGTATCCAGCATTCCCTTACGGATAGTCTGAGTGACCTGGCCACCGGCGAGAAAGGCCCCGCTGAATTCAAAAACCCCCGCAATGACGACCGCCTGTTTGATAGTCACGGCCCGCGATCCCACCGAGGTCCCCATTGCGTTGGCAACGTCGTTGGCACCGATCCCCCATGCCATAAACAGGCCGAAACCACAGGCCAGTACTATGAATGTCAATTCATGTTCCACGCGTTGTTATTTGGCAAGCATCAGTTGCAGGCGGCTTCCTACCCGTTGCGCCAGATCCGCTATATCACCTATCCACTGGATGATCTGATACGTGAACATCACGTCGATAGGTGGCATATCACGTTCGATGACATACAGCTCGCGGCGGACTTCCACCTGAATGACGTCAGTATCGTTCTCGATGGAATTCAATGTCTTGATCAGCTTGTTGACCAGTTTGACTTCATTGCCGCGAAATCCGGTTTCTATAAGTTCATCGAGTTCATTGATCGCTTTCTGTGCCTGCGCGGAGGCATCTACACTGCGTTTGATAAATTCGATAAATCTGGAACCCAACGTTTCCGGCAAAGACATATTGCGCCCGAGCATCAGGCCGGCTATATCCTTGGCCTTGTTGGCAAGGTTATCCTGCATGGTCAACATATCGAGCAGGTCATGTCTGGACACTGGTAAAAACATCCCTTTCGGCAGATGCAGACGCAGGTCCTTCTTGAGGATATCGGCCTCGTTTTCGAGCTCGACGATTTTTTCCTGTATAGCTTCCATACGGTCCAGGTCACGATCGATAACCGCCTCGAAAAACGGTACCAGTTCCGCAACACAGGCATGCACCTTGGCCATGTGTTGTTGCAGTGGTCGTACCGGGGATGAACCGAACATACGATAGATGTAATTAGACATGATATGTTCCCCCGAAATGATCAGAACTGGGATCGGGCGCCACCTTACACGGCATATGACGAGCGATCCCAGGTTGCTGTGTGTTGTCTGTCAAGCCGATGCGGACCGAAATCGATGCCGCAAGGCGCGCATCATCAATCGCTTGGTGTCTGAATGATTATCCTTCCTGCAACCATTCACCAACATGCTTGGCGAAGTATGTCAGGATACCATCGGCGCCAGCGCGTTTCATCGCGGTCAGTGACTCAAGAACGATGGCACGTTCATCCAGCCAGCCTTTTTCACAGGCGGCCTTGACCATCGAATATTCACCGCTGACCTGGTAGACGAAGATGGGAAACCCGTAACGGTCCTTGACACGGCGGACGATATCGAGGTAGGGCATTCCCGGTTTGATCATCACCATGTCCGCGCCTTCCTCGATATCGAGGCCGACCTCCCAGAGGGCCTCGTCGCTGTTGGAAGGATCCATCTGGTAGGTATATTTATTGCCGCTGCCGAGGCCGGCGGCGGAACCGACCGCATCACGAAACGGACCATAGAAACTCGAGGCATACTTGGCAGAATAGGCGAGGATACGCGTATGGATATGGCCGGCGTCTTCCAGGGCTGCACGGATTGCACCGATACGCCCGTCCATCATGTCCGAGGGTGCGACGACGTCGGCGCCTGCAACAGCATGGGACAGTGCCTGTTTGACCAGTACATCGACGGTCTCGTCGTTGAGTACATAGCCGCTGTCATCAATCAGCCCGTCCTGGCCATGTGTGGTGAACGGGTCCAGTGCCACATCGGTAATAACACCAAGATCGGGATATTCGCTTTTCACGGCACTGACCGCACGCTGGATCAGGCCGTCCGGATTGCAGGCCTCCCGGGCATCTTCGCTTTTCTTGTTCTCCGGCGTGACGGGAAACAGTGCAATGGCCGGGATTCCGAGTTCCGACAACTGACCGGCCTCTGTAAGCAGGCCGTCGATACTGACACGTTCGATCCCCGGCATGGATGAAACGGCATCACGTTGGTTGTTGCCTTCGAGTATGAACATGGGATAGATAAGATCATCCACGCCCAATTTTGCCTCACGCATGAGGCGTCGGCTAAAGTCATCACGTCGCATGCGTCTCATGCGCCGGCGTGGGAAAGTGCCGTTATGTTTCGGGCTGCGTGTCATGGTTGTTCATCCATCAAATATATATGCAAGCCGGTCATGTGTGGCTGAATTGAATATGTTGACCTCCTGACGCCGCTCACAGACACACGCTTGTGCCGCAACCGATTATTTTTTTCTGCTTGGCCGCAAAGTGGATTTTTTGGTGGCCCTCTTTTTGGTGGCCTTTTTACGGGTGACCTTTTTCTTTACGGCAGGCTTCTTCTTTTTAACAGTTTTCTTTTTGACAGGTTTCTTTCGTGCTGATTTCTTTTTTGTTGTGGACTTTTTCTTGGTTACGGCTTTCTTGGCAGTCTTTTTCTTCTGTGCTGACTTTTTCCCGGCCGCGGGCTTTTTCGCTGTCACTTTCTGTTTAGCGCTAGCCGCCTTTTTCTTTACCGTTGCAGGCCTTGCCTCCGCGTCAGCTTCAACGGCTGCGCCGGTCTTGGCCGCCTGTACGGTCCTGTCCGGCAGGTTGCTGACGATCTTGACGATGGCCTTGTGGATATCCGTTATATCACCGCTGCCCTGCACCGTTCTTAGTATCCCCTGATCGCGATAGTAGTCGATCAGGGGTGCGGTCTGTCCTTCGTAGACCCGCAGGCGGTTGCCGATGGTTTCTTCATTGTCATCGGCGCGGTGACGCAGGTTTCCGCCACATTTATCACAACGGTCGTCGAGCTTCGATGGCGTAGTATAGATGTTATACATCTGGCCGCAGGACTCACAGGTACGCCGGCCGGTCATGCGTTGTATCAGGGTATCGAGATCCACCTCGATCAGTACCGCAGCCTGTAATGGTTGCTTTAACTTTACCAGCAGGTTGTCGAGGGCCTCGGCCTGGGCCAGATTGCGTGGGAAACCGTCGAGGATAAATCCTTTCTGGGCATCCGCCTGTGACAGGCGTTCCTTGATCATGCCGAGTACGATCTCATCGGAAACCAGCCGTCCTGCATCCATGGCGGCCTTGGCCTGCAGACCGAGCAGTGTGCCGGCCTTGACAGCTGCGCGCAGCAGATCGCCGGTCGAGATCTGTGGAACATGGTATTTATCGGTCAGCTTCTTGGCCTGTGTGCCCTTGCCCGAACCCGGGGCTCCCAGTAATACAATCCTCATTGCCAATGTCTACTCCGTATGTTCTTTAGATGAATACTCACTCTTGTTATAATTTCAGTTAAAACAAAAGCATAAATCCAGATTTCGCATTTCTACAGCTTGCTGGATATCTCCTCCCGGTAGGCGGGGCTGAAGCCTACGCCGACTGTTATACATGAGTCAATACGGTTATCATGGAAGCCCCAAAATTCTGTCGTATGCTTATAACGTTTTTTCTGGTTATTGAAAAGAGTATTTTCAATAAGATACAAAATCCGGCCATGCAGGTTTTTTGCCCGCCTATCAGAGGGAGGTCCAGATGACAAAAAAAAATGCCTTTTATGCCCAGTCAGGTGGCGTTACTGCGGTAATTAATGCCTCAGCCTGTGGTGTGATTGAAACGGCACGCAAGCACAAGAAACACATCGATAAGGTTTACGCCGGCAGGAACGGCATCATCGGTGCACTGACCGAGGATCTGATTGATACCAGCAAGGAGACCACGAGGGATATCGCCGCCTTGCGATACACCCCTTCCGGTGCTTTCGGCTCTTGCCGGTACAAGTTAAAGGGCCTGGAGGAAAACCGGCGCGAATACGAGCGCCTGATTGAGGTCTTTGAGGCACATAATATCGGATATTTTTTCTACAACGGCGGCGGTGACTCGGCGGATACCTGTCTCAAGGTCTCGCAACTCTCGGAGACCATGGGTTATCCGATCCAGGCGATCCATATCCCCAAGACCGTCGACAATGATCTGCCGATCACGGATAACTGTCCGGGATTCGGCTCGGTCGCAAAATACATCGCGGTCTCGACACTCGAGGCCACCTTCGATGTCGCCTCGATGGCCAAAACCTCGACCAAGGTCTTTGTGCTGGAGGTGATGGGCCGTCATGCAGGCTGGATCGCCGCGGCGGGAGGCCTTGCATCGACCGAAGATTGCCCGCTCCCGGTAGTCATCCTGTTTCCCGAGGTACCCTTCGATCGGGATAAATTCCTTACAAAGGTCGACGAGCTGGTGAAGAAACACGGCTATTGTTCCGTCGTGGTCTCGGAGGGTGTCAAGGGACCGGATGGTAAATTCCTGTCCGATCAGGGTCTGCGGGACGCCTTCGGTCACGCCCAGTTGGGCGGCGTGGCGCCGGTGGTGGCCAACATTGTCAAGGACGGGCTGGGCCTTAAGTATCACTGGGGCGTGGCGGATTATTTACAGCGCGCGGCGCGTCACATCGCCTCCAGGACCGATGCCGAACAGGCCTACGCGATGGGCAAGGCCGCGGTTACGCTGGCGGTGAAGGGACACAACTCCATTATGCCAACCATCGACCGCACCTCCAATAACCCCTATCGCTGGAAGGTCGGCAAGGCGTCCCTTGACAAGGTTGCCAATGTCGAAAAGATGATGCCGGAGAATTTCATCAGCAAGGACGGCTTCGGCATCACCAGGAAATGCCGTACCTATCTCGAACCATTGATCAAGGGTGAGGATTACCCCCCCTATAAAAAAGGCCTGCCGAAATACGTGCGTCTTAAGAACAAGGCAGTCAGAAAGCGCCTCAAGACGGACTTCGAGCTGAAGTAATCAGCTCGTTCGCGTATTCCAGCAAAAAGGTGCCCCGATGAGCCCCTTTTTGCTGGTGTGAATCCGGTGGTCAGTGCAGCAGGGGCGCGATCACCAGGCTGACAATGGCGAGGACATTGATCAGGATGTTCATCGAGGGACCGGAGGTGTCCTTGAAGGGGTCACCGACCGTATCGCCGACGACTGCGGCCTTGTGCACATCAGAACCTTTACCGCCCAGGTTGCCCTTTTCGATATATTTTTTGGCATTATCCCAGGCGCCACCGGCATTGGACATCATCAATGCCAGTAGTACACCGCCGAGCAAGGCGCCGCCCAGCATGCCACCCAAAGCTTGCGCACTGATACCAAAGCCGACTATCACCGGGGCACTGACCGCCAATACACCCGGCAGGATCATTTTTTTCAGCGCGGCCTTGGTCGCGATATCAACGCAGCGCGCGTTATCGGGCTTGGCATTACCCTCGAGGAGTCCGGGAATTTCGCGGAATTGCCGGCGTATCTCCTGGATCATATCGAAGGCCGCATCACCGACCGCCGTCATGGTGATCGATGACACCAGGAACGGGAACAATATACCGATAAACATGCCTACCAGGACAGTAGGATTACCCAACTCCAGGTTAAAATCGGGCACGTGCTTCGTCACATCCTGCACGAAGGCGGTGATGATGGCCAGCGCGGCCAGTGCCGCGGCGCCGATGGCAAAGCCCTTACCGATGGCCGCAGTGGTATTACCCAATTCATCGAGCGAGTCGGTGATCTTGCGGGTGTCCTCGCCGAGTTCGCCCATTTCTGCTATCCCGCCTGCATTATCAGCAACAGGCCCGTAGGCATCGATCGCCATGGTGATACCAACCGTCGCCAGCATGCCGACAGCTGCAATACCTACACCGTACAAGCCGCACAACTGAGTGGCGACATAGATTATGGCTGCGATGGTCAAGACAGGTATCACAACAGAGCGCATACCGGTCGCAAGACCAGTGATCATCACGGTAGCCGGACCGGTTTCACCTGACTTGGCCAGATGCCTGACCGGTGCCCCTCCGGTGTAATACTCGGTCACCAGACCGATGATGATACCGCCGATGGCACCCGCTATGACAGCGCCCCAGACGCTGATGCTGATGCCGGCCAGCCAGATGACGACCAGGGCTGCGATACCAAACATGATCGATGCGCCGATGGTACCTATCCGCAGGGCAACCTCCGGGGATCTGGTTGAATACTTCCGCACCAGCAAGATACCCAACACCGAACAGATGAGGCCGGTGGATGCCAGCCCTAGCGGCAGGAACATCATGCTGGAACGCAGGCCCAGTTGTGAAATGACCTCCAGCTTGGCGGTGGAGGCCATCGCGATGGTCGCGATCATGGCGCCGCAATAGGATTCAAAGATATCGGAACCCATACCTGCAACGTCACCGACGTTATCGCCGACATTATCGGCGATGACTCCGGGGTTGCGCGGATCATCCTCCGGGATGCCGGCTTCGACCTTACCGACCAGATCGGCGCCGACGTCCGCGCTCTTGGTGAAGATTCCGCCACCGACACGTGAGAACAATGCCACACTTGATGCCCCCATTCCGAAGCCGTGTATGGCCTGCGAGGTTTCCGGGTCACCTCCAAAAATCAGGTAAAGGACTCCGAGGCCCAGTAATCCCATCGATGCTACGGTCAGGCCCATGATCGAGCCGCCGAAAAAGGCCACGGTCAGCGCCTCGGGTGCGCCCTTGTCATGGGCGGCGACGGTAGTGCGTACATTGGCATGGGTTGCAGTATACATACCGATATAACCCGCGATGGCGGAGCTTAACGCCCCCACCACGAAGGCAAATGTGGTGCCGGCGCCGAGAGAGACGGCCAGCAGGATCGCTACAACTACTACGAAGATGCTCAGCATGGAATATTCGCGTTTGATGAATACCATCGCCCCGAGATGGATGGCCTCGGCGATCTCGGCGATCTTGCCTTCACCGCCCGGATATTGTTTGACAAGCTTATAGATATAAAAGGCCGCATACAGGCCCACACCACCCAGAATCGGCGGTATCAGATGAGTGATACTCATGGTTCCCCCTACCTTATTAAAATATTCGAGTTACGGTACCACCGTACACACAGGATCCATGTTACGGAGTTATGACGGGCATGGATGGTGTACTCACCGGCGAGGTGCCAGCATATTTGAAAAGTCTTTACGGTGCAATGGTATATATAGTAAGACGCGGCACGTCCGGTGGTCCGCTGGCCGCAAGAAAAAGAGGTTTGCTGTATAATTCCGCCAGTTATCCCGTAAAAGGAGTAAGGCCATGAATCTGGACAGGGTCGATCCCGGTGCCAATATACCTGATGAGATCAATGTCATCATCGAAATCCCCTCTCACAGCGACCCGGTGAAATACGAGGTGGACAAGGATACCGGCGCCATGTTTGTCGACCGCTTTATGTCAACCGCGATGTTCTATCCCTGTAATTATGGTTACGTGCCACACAGCCTGTCAGAGGACGGTGACCCGGTCGATGTGCTGGTACCGACCCCCGTTCCGCTGATCAGCGGTTCGGTGATTCGCTGCCGTCCCGTCGGGGTGCTCAAAATGACCGACGAGGCCGGCAACGATGCCAAGGTGATCGCCGTTCCGCTCAACAAGCTCAGTAATGAATATAAAGAGGTCGACACACCGGACGATCTGCCGGGAAGCCTGCTGGCGCAGATCTCGCATTTTTTTCAACACTACAAGGACCTTGAGCCGAGCAAATGGGTCAAGGTGGAAGGCTGGAGCGGTCCTGACGATGCCAAGGCCGAGATTATGGCCAGTGTGGATCGTTTTAACAAATCTCCCAAAAAACCATATTTTTAACCGTTTGGTTTACGATGGTATACCTTCAAAGGGTGGGTGTCCCTTCATGGGCGTAGTTTGTCTCGTGTTGTGACTGGCATCGCGTGCAGCGTGCGGCAGACGGTATGTTTTGTAATCGTTCGATATCGATCGTGTTCCCGCAATCGACACAGACGCCATATGTGCCGTCGGCCATTCTCATCAGGGCGGCCTCGATCTGCCTGATTTCGTTGACTTGTCTGTCGATGGTCGCGATGTTCAGATCGGTAAGCAAATCGGCGACCGACTCCTCACCGGCATCGTGCACACGACCCGCGAGATCGATATAGCGCTCCTCGTCAGAGCGCAGTAACTCCTCACGTATCTCATCGCGCAATTTCCCCTCACGGTCATTGAGACATTTCCTGAAGTCATTGAGTTGCGTCTTGGTAAAGTTTGTCATGCGTGAATACTCCGTAACTAAATAAACCTTGTTCGAGTAGATCTACTGGACGAATCATCGACCGTTGTGAGTACGTCTATACCATCCGGGTATATATCCTTTAATATGACTTTCATGAACGCAAGTCAACACGGCCAGCACAAGCACACACGTCCCTCTGGTAACAGCCTGCTGTGGAGTCTGGCCGTCACCGTAGGATTTGCAATCATAGAGGCGATTGGCGGCTGGATATCCTCTTCACTTGCCTTGTTGGGGGATGCCGGACATATGCTGACAGACTCCACGGCGCTTGGTCTGGCGGCATTTGCCGCGTGGGTGGCTAAACAACCTGCTTCCTCACGCCATTCATACGGGCTGGTACGTGCCGAGATCATTGCTGCTCTGGTCAACGGGCTGTTTATGATCGCGATCGTGCTTGGCATCGGCTATTTCGCGATCGAAAGATTGCGCGATCCGCCGCCGGTAATGGGTGGCACAGTCATGGTGATCGCAACCATCGGGCTGGTGATCAATGTCATCATAGCCATGATCCTGCATCGCGGTGAGAAGACGCTGAACACCCGCGCTGCCCTGCTGCATGTGATGGGTGACCTGCTGGGTTCCGTAGCGGCACTGGTCGCAGGCGTGGTCATCTATTTTACCGGATGGATGCCTATCGACCCCATCCTGTCGCTGCTGATCTGCTTACTGATACTGTCCGCCAGCATCAATCTGTTGCGGGAAGTTATCCATGTGATCATGGAAGGTGTCCCTCGCTACATCGATTTGCCAGAAGTCGGGCATGCGATGGCGACGGTAAATGGCGTCAAATCCATCCATGACCTGCACATCTGGACCCTGTCATCAGGTATGGTGGCGCTCTCGGCGCATGTCGTCGTGACCGACATGGCACGATGGGAGGATATCCTCGACGCACAGCGTGACCTGCTGCATGAACGCTATGCCATCGACCATGTCACACTGCAGCCTGAGACAGACTACCAGGTTGTTCAACCCGTTGAGTTGAAACTGGAATGATTATCAGGCGAAATGTGGCCAAGGTTTGTTCGCCTGCATGTCTTTAGGCTGTCTCCGGATTTGGATTATGATAGTGAACCGTTTATACCTTTGACCCGGAAATGTTACTGAACTTCACCAAAATGCAGGGCCTCGGCAATGACTTTATAGTCATCGACGCTGTCTCTCATCCCGTGAAAATTACCGCCGGGCAGATCCGGTTTCTGTCGGATCGCCACTTCGGGGTCGGCTGCGATCAGGTGCTGATTATCGAGCCGGCGCATGACAGCAGCATGGATTTTTTTTACCGTATCTTTAATGCCGACGGCGGTGAGGTTGAGCAGTGTGGTAACGGCGCCCGTTGCTTTGTACGCTATGTGCACGATAAAGGGTTGACATGCAAAACCGATATCACCGTGGGGACCATCAGCGGCAATATCCATCCGCGTATCGAAGCCGACGGCCAGATCAGTGTCGATATGGGTGTGCCGCGTTTCATTCCGCAGGAAATACCATTTGTTGCGGAAAAAGAATCAAGCAGTTATTCACTGGAAGTCGCTGGAGAGAAATTTGATGTCGGTGTGGTTTCTGTTGGAAATCCGCATGTTGTCTTACAGGTGGAAGATATAGAGCATGTACCGGTAGCAAGTTTGGGGCCGGTCATTGAAAGTCATGCTCGCTTTCCGCGCCGGGTCAATGTAGGATTTATGCAGGTCGTTGACAGGAGTCATATCCGGCTGCGCGTGTACGAACGTGGAGTGGGTGAAACTCTGGCATGCGGTTCCGGTGCATGCGCTGCAACTGTCATCGGACGTCGTCAGGGCCTGCTGGATGACAGTGTATCGGTAGAGTTACCGGGAGGGAGCCTCCTGGTTCAATGGTCGGGTGGTGAGGAAACGGTGCGGATGACCGGTCCCGCTTTCCATGTTTTTGAGGGGAAGATCGAACTATGACTGTTCAGCAGCATCAGGATATTCATGCCGGAAACATCGATGAAAAGGCGGTCGCTGACTATCTACGCCGTAATCCTGATTTTTTTGTCACCAATACCAATCTGCTCGCGGAGTTGTCATTACCGCATATAACGGGCGCCGCCATATCATTGATCGAGCGCCAGGTGGACGTATTACGCGACCAAAACCGGCGCTACCGCAGCCAACTTCAGGAACTGGTCCAGAATGCGCGCAATAATGACGGGTTGATCGAGCAATTGCAGCGTTTGACCTTGAGTCTGATGGATGTCGATGACCTGAATGCGACATTTGAAATATTGTGTAACAGCCTGAAAAAGGACTTTCACGCCGATGCCGTGACAGTTCAGTTGTTCGCCAATCCCATGCGCCTCTCGCTGGACACTGTCCAGACGGAATTTCTCGACGTGGAATTTGTCGCCCCTGACGACAATCACATTTCCATCTTCAGGCACGTGATCGATAATTCGCAACCGGTGTGTGGCAGGTTCAAGAAGGACCAGCTCGATTATCTGTTCGGCAACAAGGCGGATGACATTGCTTCAGCGGCGTTGTTGCCGCTTGCGGCGCAGGGGCCGTCCAATACAACCGGTTTGCCGTTGGGCATGATTGCCATCGGGAGTTATGAGGCGGACCGGTTTCAGGCTGAGATGGGTACGGTGTTTCTGAAATATCTGGCGGAACTCATAGACCGCAAGTTCAGACAGCATTTCAAGCCGCTCAGGCTGTATTAATGGTGATGGATCAAGGGATAGAACGATTCCTTGATTACCTGCGCTATGAACGTCGCCTCGCACCGTTGACCCTCGAAAATTATCGCCGCGATCTCGACAAGTTCAGCCAATACTGCACGCAACGGCAATTTGATGACTGGCGTTTGATCAACGCGCACTGCATTCGCAACTTTGTCGCCGAGCAGCACCGCAATGGTCTGGGTGGACGGAGCATCCAGCGTGCTTTGTCGGCGCTGCGCACCCTGTTCAATTTTCTAATCCGTGAAGCCGTCGTTACCAACAATCCGGTCAACGGTGTACGCTCACCGAAATCGGCGCGCAAACTTCCGGATGTCCTCGACGTCGATCAGATGGGGCGCCTGCTGGATATCACCGACAGCGATGAACTTGCCAGGCGTGATCTCGCCATGATGGAACTGACCTATTCATCGGGCTTGCGGCTGGCCGAACTCATCAATCTCGATGTCAAAGACATCGACCACGATGAAGCAATGGTGCGTATCACCGGCAAGGGGGGCAAGACTCGTGTTGTACCCGTTGGCCGTTACGCATTGGAAGCGATCAAGCAATGGTTGTCGTGCAGGAGCGCGTGGGTAGACGCGAATGAACCGGCAATGTTCGTTTCCCGCAGCGGCAGGCGTTTGACGCCCCGCGCCGTCCAATTACGGATGAGGCAATGGTCCATTAAACAGGGCACTCCGGGCAGGGTGCATCCTCATTTGCTGCGACATTCCTTTGCCAGCCACCTGCTCGAATCGAGCGGCGATCTGAGGGCGGTCCAGGAACTGCTTGGTCATGCCGATATTTCCACGACCCAGATCTATACGCACTTGGATTTCCAGCAGCTTGCCAGGGCTTATGATCGGGCACATCCTCGTGCGAAAAAGCGCAACGAACAACCATAAGGTTGATTATCGATCACATATAATCATGAACATATTTCTTGATGTCGGTTCGCATGACGGCCAAACACTGACTGAAGTGATTCATCCCCGTTACCGCTTCGATGTTATCCATTGCTTTGAACCGATGCCGGTTCAATACACGCACCTGACGCAAAGATTCAATGAACATTCTGCAAACAAACAGATCGAGTTCCATCATTACGGCCTGCTTGACAGGTCGGCGTCGCTGGCAATGTACGGGACAAACCAGGATATGGGATCGTCGATCTTTGCTCACAAGCAACGCATGCAAGGGCGCGAACAGGTTACCCACTGTGAATTCAGACGTGCATCGGATTTTTTTGCAGAGGCTATATCCGGCGATGATCTTGTGGTTATGAAGATAAACGTCGAGGGCAGTGAATGTATCATCATGAATGATTTGCTCGACAGCGGGGAGTGTCACAAGCTCGCCAACGTGATGATCGACTTTGATATCAGGAAGGTGCCGGATAAACGTAACGAAGAAAGCTTGTTGCTCGAACGTTTTGAAAGGGAGGGATTCAGGAATTTTTGTGTCTGTGATGACGTAATGATCGGTGCAAATCATCAACAACGCATCCGGTACTGGCTGAGCTCGCTGGAGTTTGCGGAAACATTCATGGATCCCGGCAGGGTTTATAAGTTAAAGGGATTGCTCGGAAAAATCAGGCCCCGCTTGCCGCGTCGCAGCGGTCACCGAACCGGACCTGCTTGAAGTCCGGATAATCAACCACATATCTTAAATAACCTCTGAAGCCACCCCTTTCGTGGAGGAGTTCCGTAAGTCAGGGATCCCTAATACAATGAATTTACGAAGATTTGCTGGTATAGTGTACAATTTTCGCCCCAGCTCACAGGAAAACTAACATTGCAACATCTGCATGCAACCACCATCCTCTCGGTTCGCCGGGGTGATACCGTCGTCGTTGGCGGTGACGGCCAGGTGTCCATGGGCAATACCGTCATGAAGGGTAATGCCCGCAAGGTACGCCACCTCTATCACGACCAGGTACTGGCAGGATTTGCCGGTGGTACCGCTGACGCCTTCACCCTGTTTGAGCGTTTCGAGGCCAAACTGGAAAAACACTCGGGCAACCTGATGCGTTCCGCTGTCGAACTGGCCAAGGACTGGCGCACCGACAGGATATTAAGACGTCTGGAGGCCTTGCTGATTGTCGCTGATAAATCGGCAACCCTGATGATCTCGGGTAATGGCGACGTGATTGAGCCGGAACACGATCTGATGGCTATCGGATCCGGAGGCGCATATGCTCAGGCAGCGGCGCGCGCCTTACTGGAAAACACAGAGCTGGATGCACGCAGTATCGTTGAAAAGGCATTAATGATCGCCGCGGATATCTGTGTGTATACCAATCAGAATCTGACCATCGAGGAATTGAGCACCAGGTAAAGATACATTATGTCTGAAATGACCCCACGAGAGATCGTACAGGAACTCGACAAGCATATAATCGGACAGGCTGCGGCAAAACGCGCTGTTGCGATCGCGCTGCGTAATCGCTGGCGCCGTGCCCATGTCAGTGAGGAATTGCGCAACGAGATAACACCCAAGAATATCCTTATGATCGGTCCGACGGGTGTCGGCAAAACCGAGATAGCACGACGCCTGGCAAAGCTTGCCAATGCGCCGTTCATCAAGGTGGAAGCGACCAAGTTTACCGAGGTTGGCTACGTCGGACGTGATGTCGAATCCATCGTGCGTGACCTGGTCGACATGTCGATCAAGATGACCCGCGAACGTGAGATGAGCAAGGTCAGGTACCGTGCCGAGGAGGCGGCGGAAGAGCGTATTCTCGATATATTGTTGCCGCGTGCGCGCGTGACGGCGGGTGACGAGCACAAGGAGGATATGGCCGAAACGCGGCAGAAATTCCGCAAGAAGCTCCGCGAGGGCAAGCTGGATGACAATGAGATTACCGTTGAACTCAACATGCCGTCTGTCGGTGTGGAGATCATGGCGCCGCCTGGCATGGAGGAGATGAGCAGTCAACTGCAGAGCATGTTTCAGAATATGGCGGGGCAGCGGACCAAGACCCGCAAATTGCGCATCAAGGAGGCCTTCAAACTGCTTACCGATGAGGAGGCAAGTAAGCTCATCAACGAGGAAGATATCAAGAGCCGGGCAGTAATGAACGCAGAACAGAACGGTATTGTGTTTCTCGATGAACTCGACAAGATCACCAAACGTTCCGAACAGAGTGGTCCCGATGTCTCTCGCGAAGGTGTGCAGCGAGACCTGTTACCGCTGGTGGAAGGTACCACCGTGACAACCAAATACGGTATCGTCAAGACGGATCATATCCTGTTCATCGCCTCTGGTGCTTTTCATCTGGCAAAGCCTTCAGACCTGATCCCGGAACTGCAGGGCCGCTTGCCCATTCGTGTCGAACTTGATGCATTGTCCATTGATGACTTTGTCCGCATCCTTACCGAGCCGGACGCCTCGTTGACGGAACAATATTCGGCATTGCTGGCGACCGAGGGCGTCACGGTCGAGTTCGCTGCTGACGGCATCGCACGCCTGGCGGAAATCGGCTGGCAGGTTAACGAACGCACCGAGAATATCGGTGCGCGCAGGCTGCATACCATTATGGAACGGCTGCTGGAATCGCTTTCATTCGAGGCATCGGACAAGACCGGTGAAACCATCACCGTCAATGCCTCCTACGTCAACGATCACCTCAACAAACTCGTGGAGAATGAGGACCTGAGCAGGTATATACTCTAGCACCCGTCACGTCGTCTACAACTGTTTTGAGTCGCTATGCAAACACACAGACCCACGGATATAAGGCTACTGCAGAAATCGCGGATTCTGGAGATCGACTTTGAGGACGGTTCGCGTTTCAGATTGCCATGCGAGTATTTGCGGGTCTATTCCCCGTCCGCCGAAGTCCGCGGGCACGGACCCGGACAGGAGGTGCTGCAAACGGGCAAGGAGCAGGTCAATATAACCGCCATTGAACCGGTAGGAAATTACGCCGTTCGACTGCTGTTCGATGATAATCATAACACCGGGCTTTATTCCTGGGACCTGCTTTACAAACTCGGTGTCAACCAGGAAACTTTATGGGATGAATACCTTGACCGTCTTGAAAAGGCCGGCTATCAGCGCAGACCACAGCCATGAATGAACACTTATGACCGAACCGGATACAACTGACAACACCACCCACTTCGGTTATGAAAATGTTTCCGTCCGGGACAAGGCCCGCAGGGTTGCAGGTGTATTCGATTCCGTCGCATCCCGTTATGACATCATGAACGATGTCATGTCGTTCGGTATCCATCGTCTGTGGAAACGACTCACCATAGAACTGAGCGCAGTGCGCGCCGGACAGAGCGTGCTGGACCTTGCCGCAGGCACCGGCGATCTGACGATGCGCCTTGCGGAGCGGGTGGGCGAACAGGGCCGGGTGGTCATGTCTGACATCAATGCCTCGATGTTGCAGCGCGGTCGTGACCGTCTGGTGGACAACGGGTTCGTCGCAAACATCGACTATGTGAGGGCAGACGCCGAATCCCTGCCGTTTCCTGATAACTCATTTGATTGTGCGACGATGGCTTTTGGCCTGAGAAACGTGACCAACAAGGATGCAGCGCTCGAATCATTGTACCACGTGCTCAAACCAGGCGGACGGTTGCTGGTGCTGGAATTCTCGAAACCGACGTTGCCCGTGATCAAGCCCTTGTATGATGCCTATTCTTTCAGGATATTGCCGTTGATGGGCAAATTGATTGCAGGTGATACAGACAGCTATCGTTACCTGGCCGAGTCCATCCGTATGCATCCCGACCAGGGCGCCCTGAAGAAGATGATGCAGCAAGCGGGTTTCGAACGTTGTGACTATCTGAATCTTAGCTGTGGCATCGTTGCATTGCACCGGGGATATAAACTCTAGTCGGCGGTACGCGATTCACCAGGGCCGCAGAAGTGAGGAAATGACGATGCCAATAAATTTAAAAACATCCGCACTGGCAGGGCTCGAGAAGGCGATCAATAGCTATCTGAAACTTGATCCAGCCACGCTGGAACAGATGGCAACACTGTCGGGTAAAGTGATCGGGATAGAACTGCGTGGCCTGAATATCGAGTTTTACCTGATGCCCGGCAAGGCGGGTATAGCGGTGCGCGGCACGGCGGGTACAACGCCCGACACAACGTTGCGTGGCACACCTTTGTCCCTGGTGCGCCTGGGATTTACAAAGGGTCAGCAAACCCTGCTGTTTTCGGGTGACGTGGAGATATTCGGCGACACCGAGACCGGACGGCATTTCAAGGAAATCCTCGATACCATGGAGATCGACTGGGAAGAGCAGCTGTCCAGGATAGTCAGCGATGTGGTCGCACACAAGGTCGGCAACGTAGTACGGGGAATCCAGGACTGGTCTGTTCAAACCATCGATACACTTAATGCCGACATTACCGAGTACATGCAGGAAGAAAGCCGCATGTTGCCGCGCCGGGAGGAAGTGGATGAATATTTGTCTGCGGTCGATGCCCTGCGCGGCGATGTCGACCGCCTGGAAAAACGCGTAGCGCGCCTGCAGGTAAGCATTGATGGTGACACCGGGTGATCAACCCCGGCCAGGCGATACGCCTTTTATACATTAATCGCATACTTGCCAAACATGGTCTGGACGAAATCATCTTCGCCACCCATCTGTTCCGGCCCTACCGTTTCCTGCTCTACCTGCTTCCCTGGCATTGGGGGCGTCAGCGTCGACGTCCCCTCGGCGTCAGGATCAGGCAGGCGCTCGAAGACCTTGGCCCAATTTTCGTAAAGTTCGGGCAGTTACTCTCGACTCGCCGCGATTTGCTGCCGGAGGATATTGCCGATGAACTGGCTGGCCTGCAGGATAGTGTCAACCCGTTTCCTGGCACGCTAGCCCGTTCGATCATCGAACGCGCCTATAGTATGTCGGTCACCGAGGTCTTTGCAGAATTCAGTGAACAACCGCTGGCCTCGGCATCTATTGCACAAGTACATGCCGCCACCCTCAAGGATGGCCGCCGTGTGATAGTCAAGGTGGTGCGCCCAGGTATCGAAAAGGTCATCCGTCGAGACGTCGGTCTGCTCTACGAGCTCGCCGGTCTGGCTGAACGCTACTGGTCGGAAGCCAGACGCTTGAGGCCGGTGGAGGTGGTCGCTGAATATGAAAAGACCATTTTTGACGAGCTGGACCTGATCCGCGAGGCGGCAAATGCCTCACAATTGCGTCGTAATTTTTTCGATTCGGAATTGCTCTATGTACCCGAGATCCACTGGCCCCTGACCCGGCGCAACGTCATGGTCATGGAGCAGATTTCCGGCATTCCTGTCAGTGATGTTGCAACCATCAGGGCGCAGGGTATCGATATCAAGAAATTGTCAGAACGAGGGGTGGAAATATTCTTCACCCAGGTGTTCAAACACAATTTTTTCCACGCGGACATGCATCCCGGCAACATATTCGTTTCGCCCCAGGGACGTTATATTGCCATCGACTTCGGTATCATGGGCACATTGAGCCCTGGGGATCAGCATTACATCGCGGAAAACATGCTGGCGTTCTTCAATCGCGACTATCGCCGGGTTGCCGAACTGCATATCCAGTCGGAATGGGTACCGAGGGAAACGCGGGTGGATGAATTCGAATCCGCCATTCGCAGTGCCTGTGAACCGATCTTCGAGCGCCCCATCAAGGAGATCTCCTTTGGACGCTTTTTGTTAAGGCTGTTCCAGACCGCACGGCGTTTCAATATGGAGGTCCAGCCCCAGCTTGTTCTGCTACAAAAGACCTTGCTGAATATTGAAGGCATAGGGAGACAACTCTATCCTGACCTGGATCTGTGGAAGACGGCGAAACCGTTTCTTGAACGCTGGATGAGTGAACAGATCGGTGTCCGCGCCTTTGTCAATTCCATCAAGGAGAATACACCGAGATGGCTGGAGACACTGCCGCAGATCCCGGGTCTGTTGCATGATGTGTTGCAGCAGGCACAGGACGGCAAGCTTCAGGTGGAATGGAAATCACGTGAGTTGAAAAATATCCGCAGATCTATCGTCCGTGCAAATCGGCGCACCTATGCCGCCATCGCCGGTGCGACCTTCATCATCAGTGCCGCTGTGATCAAGGGGCTCGACGGAACCTTTCCCGTGATGCTGGGCCATGCGCCACTGTTGAGTTGGATACTCGGGGGTATGGGGATATATATTCTCATCCTCGCATGGCCTACCGATGACGACTAAAAATTACTATATAGTAATGTGACCGCGTCGCGATTTGTCTTGAAATGACAGCGCCCAACAGCATCTACCCGGGATGTTAACGCTGCAGTCCCGCCTCGACATCGTTACGCACGTCTTTACCCGCGAGGTTTTCAATCAGATCGAGCGCGAAATCCATGGCGGTGCCGGGTCCCCGCGAGGTGATGACCTTGCCGTCCTGAACCACGGCATCGTGTACCAGGGTGACATCCGACAGCTCCATCTTATCCAGAACGCCGGGGAAACCGGTTGCCCGTCTGCCCGAGAGTATTCCTGCGTGAGCGAGCACCTTGGGGGCTGCACAGATGGCCGCGGTGAATTTCTCGCTGTTGGCCATCTTTTTCAGTAGTTCGTGAATACGCGGATCATTGTCGAGATTCTGGGCCCCGGGACCTCCGCCCGGTAATACCACCATGTCATAGTCCTGCCTGAGCGCCTCATCGAGAGTGGTATCGGGTACCAGGACGGTGCCGCGGCTCGCGGTGACCGGCTGGCTGTCAAGGCCTGCAGTGACAACCGTGATCTTCGCGCGTCGTAACAGATCAATGATGGTGACGGCTTCCAGTTCCTCACATCCCTGGGCCAGGGGTATCAGTACGCTTGACATGAGTTGATCCTTCGTTGTCGGGTTGGAATGTACTAATACCGACAGTTCAGCGCTAAACGCCTTACTGCGGTGTAGTGGTGTTAATTGTATCAGATGTCGCGGGGCTGCCAGCAACCATCTGCTCGGTAGAGTTTGAAGCATTGATCGAGGTCGTGCGCTTGATCAGTGCAGAGACGGATATCAGCTCGACACCGGATTTTTTCAGATGGCTTAGACGTTGTTGCAGGAATGAGAGAGTTTGCGGATAGGGATGGCCGATGGCGAGCGCGGCTCCCTTGCTTTGTGCCAGTGCAATCAGCTCATCGAACTGTGCGCGAATGGCCGATGGATCCTTGTCGTCATCGAGGAAAATGTCGCGTCGCAGGTTGGGAATATGATTTTCCATGGCGACGTGTTGCGCCACACTGCCGGTGATGGTGCGGCTGTCGACGAAAAACAGGTTGCCATGTTGGTTGATCTCCTGCATCAGCCACATCATGTGTTTGTGTTCCTGGGTGAGCAGGCTTCCCATGTGATTGTTCAGGCCGGCGACATAGGGTATCGACGCCAGTGCATCCTCGATGGCTTTGATAAATTCCTGCTGATGCATTTCCTTGGTCAGGCCACCCTTGCCCAGGCGATGAGGTTCGATTGCCTCCATGGGCATGTGCAGCATGATTTCCTTGTCGATCTCATGAGCACGCGCGGCCAGGGTGGTGGCATAAGGTGTGTATGGCAGGAATGCCAGTGTCACCTGGCCCGGCAGGTCGACCGCCTTCATGCCGTTTTCAAGTTGTTCGCCCAGGTCATCGATGACGATGCTGATAGCGGGTTGAGAGGGAAACTTCAGGGGGAGGGGCGGTTTATCCTCGTCTGCGAGTGCTGCGTTTGCAACGAAGAGCGTGAGGTATATATATAATAATATTCGCTCAGCCATGGATATCCAATTTTGGTCGAAACAATAACCGAAAAACATAATGACTGCAATACCTGGACAAAATTAAAAATGTAATGCATCAACGACGCATAGTGGGTTACATGTGTAATGTCGACTATCAACGTAAAAGGCCCCGCGTTTGCGGGGCCTCGCAATTGGTATTAATGAATGATGGAAAAAAATCAGATCTGTGATTGTTTCAGGATATAGAGCCCCTTGAGAAGATTGAGGGCTTCATATAACTGGTAATCCTGTTTTGCCAGCTTGGCCATGGTCTGGTCTTCTTCTTCCGCTTCGGCTGCTTCGGTATCGGATTCTTTTTTACTTTCCTTGTCCGATTTTTCAGTGCCGTTTTCTAGATGGCGTGACAGATCAGCCTCCTTGACCGGTGCGAATTCAGGCTCTTCAACAGATGCCACCTTGACGTTTTCCAGCTTGATATCCGGAACGATACCCTCTGCCTGAATGGAACGGCCTGATGGTGTGTAGTAACGGGCGGTAGTCAGTTTTAGAGCAGTGTCGTCCTTCATCGGTATGATGGTTTGTACCGAGCCTTTACCGAAACTTTTGGTGCCCATGATGACCGCGCGCTTGTGATCCTGCAATGCACCGGCCACGATCTCGGAAGCCGATGCAGAGCCGCCATTTATCAGCACGACCAGTGGCGCGCCCTTGAGGATGTCAGTCGGTGTAGCCTTGAACTTGAGCTCGGAATCGTCGACGCGGCCTTCGGTATAGACAATCAGGCCCTTTTCGAGGAAGGCGTCGGAGACACCGACAGCGGCATTCAAAACACCGCCCGGATTGTTGCGCAGGTCAAGAACCAGACCGTTGAGTGATCCGTCATTTTCTTCCTTGAGTTTGTCGATCGCCTCGATCAGGTTATCGGTGGTATTCGATTGAAACTGAGTGATGCGCAAATAGGCAAAACCATGGTCGAAATTCTTGCTTTTGACGCTCTTGACCTTGATGATTGCACGCTCGATGGTGATCTTGAGGGGCTTGTCCTGTCCCTCCCTCACCACGGTCAGTACGATCTTCGAGCCGGGTTCGCCGCGCATGATATCGACCGCCTCCTTCAGGGTCAGTCCCTTGACGGGCGTCTCATTGAGCCTGATGATCAGGTCGCCGGCCTCGATACCTGCCTTTTGTGCCGGTGTATCATCGATAGGGGATATGACCTTGACGAAGCCGTCTTCCATACCGACCTCGATCCCCAGTCCACCGAATTCACCGGTGGTGCCCACCTGCAATTCTTCGAAGGCGTCCTTGTCGAGATATGATGAATGCGGATCAAGGCCGGCGAGCATGCCGCGTATGGCGTTATCCAGCAGGGTCCTGTCATCGACAGGCTCGACATAATTGTTTTTGATGTTGGCGAACACCTCGGTAAAGGTGGTGAGCTCGTCCAGCGGCAGGGGTGACGGATTATCCCTCTCGGCGAACACGGCATGTCCAATAGTCAGGGACACGCCAAGGACCAGGCCAATTGATAAAATAAATGCGTTACGGGTGTTTGATTTCATTTAGATTACTCCAATGACCAGCATATCGGTCATATACACATTTCCATTAGGTTTGAGGCTACTTTACCAGAAAACAATAAAAATCACTGGAAAAATAACCAAGCTTGTTGTTTTATAATCATGTTTTTCCTTTTTTACACCATGATGACGGATTTTCCGGCGTACCGTTATGACGGATTTCAAAATACAGACCAGCTGACAAACGACCGCCGCTGTTACCGACGGTGGCGATTGTCTCACCGGCTTCCACCCAGTCGCCGACGGATTTATAAAGGCTTTGATTGCCACCGTAAAGGCTCATATATCCGTTACCGTGATCAATGATCAACAACAGGCCATAGCCTCGCAGCCAATCGGCGAAAGCGACTCGCCCATGATAAATGGCCTTGACCTCCGTACCTTCGGAGCCGGCAATCATTACACCTTGCCATTTCAGTTGTCCGACCTTGCGCGGCGCGCCAAAGTGAGTGGTGATACTGCCGGCGGACGGCCAGGATAGACTGCCCTTGAGGGTATCAAAGGGCTGAAAATCGCGGTTGTCGGGCGGTATGTTGGTCAGAGCGTTACGGATCCCTTCCAGCAGTTTTGCCAGCGACTGTTCATCCTGTACCAGCTGTTTCAAGCGTTGTTCTGTGT
>Ga0315534_1000105_pt1 | contig 46881 bp, 36 predicted proteins | sample SalMarSW160240MG_FD_203094 | JGI IMG/M metagenome (GOLD analysis project Ga0315534, IMG submission 203094) | Salt marsh sediment microbial communities from the Plum Island Ecosystem LTER, Massachusetts, United States - Salt Marsh Sediment SW1602-40 ... | reverse complement strand
GGTGGCAGTCTCTGAAGTCGTGTTGCCGCGGGCGTCGGCAGGGGCACGCTACATCGCCGCCTACCGGAGGTGGCTCAACCTCGATCCTTACCCTTCCGAAACGCAACAACCTTCCCGACGGGGGCGGCAGCACAAGGCGGCAGACGATGAGATCGACCTGAGCAAACCCGTCGAAATGGTTGCCCTCGCGGTCAAGGAGCGGGCCGCCCGGTGCCGTTTGTTGGGAAGTGACCGTATCATTACCCTGCGCGCGAGCCGCCTTTGGGAGGTGGTGCCTGGTGCCATCGTCACGGTAACGCCCCGAAAGCAGTGGCGTTACGGCGGCCATCCATATCTCTCCGGCGAGATTCAGTCGACTCGAATCGACGTGAAGGCCCTCGATCTGGTGCCTCTTGGGCTTGAAGATATGGGCATGTGGGACCCCAAGGAAGAGTACTGGGGAGAAGAAGACGAACCTATCGAGGAATGGGCCCGACCGATCATCGCTCACGGCCCCCGCCCCATGTTCGAGATGGAGCAGGTGCTGCCCGGCGAGAACCCTGACGATCCTTTCAATGACCCCATCACCCGGTCCAACGATCTCAAAGATGCCGGAAAGCGGGCAGAGGCGATTAAGATTTTGATGGAGCTGTGCCAAGCGGACCTGCGCTGTCTCGATGCCCATTCGCATCTGGGCAATTTCGTCTTTGATCACAGCCCACAAGTTGCCATCCGGCATTACGAAGTCGGCCTGCGCATCGGCGAGCTGTCTTTGGGTGGCGACTTAACTGGCGTGCTGCCGTGGGGCCTTATCGACAACCGTCCGTTTCTGCGCTGCATGCACGGCTATGGATTGTGTCTCTGGCGGCTCGGGCGCTTTGACGAGGCGGAGCAAATATTTCAACAGATGCTTTGGCTGAACCCGTCGGACAACCAGGGCGCGCGGTTTCTCATTGATGAGGTGAAGGCGAAAACAGCCTGGGAGGATCGTGAAAACGAATAATGGAATGACAAAAACCTTCCAACCGACCTTCGTTATAACCAACAAGATCACCTCCGGGCTGACCCAAATCGAGCGGGCCCGGGGGTTCCTAGAAGCCGCGACTTTATCCGATGCCTGGGTGAGGGAGATGGGCCGACGTGCGTTGGTATTGGAGGCCCATCATACGACCCATATCGAAGGGACGCGTCTTACCCTGGACCAGGCCGAACGCCTTTGGTATGGCGGCAGTGTTCCGGAGGCCGACCCGGATGATGCAAGAGAACTCCTGAATTACCGAAAGGCCTTTGATTTTGTCTCAGAATACCTTACCAGCGGGGACCCGATCACGGAGGGTCTTATCCGTGAAATTCACAAGCGGCTGGTGGAAGGTGTCAGAGGCGGCTCGGCGGCACCGGGCCAGTACCGCAAAATCCAGAATTATGTAGTCAACTCTGCAACCGGTGAAACTATCTATACGCCGCCTCCGGCGCACGATGTTCCCATCATGATGGCCGAACTGGTGGGTTATCTGAACAGCAAAACCGAAATGCATCCCGTGCTGAAAAGTGGCATCGCCCAGTTTCAGCTGGTGCACATCCATCCTTTCTTGGATGGCAACGGCCGCGCCTCCCGGCTGCTCTCCACGTTGTGTCTTTATCGGGCAGGATACGATTTCAAACGGCTTTTCACCATCAGCGAATACTATGACCGGGACCGGACCGCATTCTACCGGGCAATTCAAGGGGTCCGGGAAAACAACATAGATATGACCGGCTGGCTGGAGTTTTTTGTTGAGGGCCTGAGCACCCAGCTTGCTGAGGTCAGGGAGCGCGGCGAGCAGGCTATCCGACGGGACGTGATGGCCAAACAGCACAACCTCTCCGACCGCCAGGCCAAGGCCCTCGCTCACATCTTTGAAAACGGCAGTCTGACCATCCAGGATTTCGAGGCTCTTTGCCCCGAGGTGAACCGCCGGTCTCTGCAGCGGGACCTAAAGATAATGGTGGATGTAGGGCTGTTAGTTTCAGAGGGGGCGACCAACAAGCTCATGTACCGGATGAAGGAGACCCGCTGAACTTGCGACAATCTTGCGACACAACTTGCGACAAACGCACGACTCGACTTGTGACACCTCCTTTGGTAAGGTGAGTGGGAAAATGGGCTTGTCGGGGTTTCCGGCCTGCCGGGGGCCACATGCTCTTTGATAGCTCATTGAATCACAACGGTTTTCGGTTAACAGCCGGAGAACGAGAACGGTTATGAAGAGGGTTGCACACGGGGAGCCACATTGAAGATAGAGGCCCGGTCCATGACACCGGGCTTTTTTTGCGCTATAATAGAGCTGATCACAAACAGAGGCATGACGGTTTGGACTTGACAGTTCGGTAAGAAAGATTGACGTGAAATTTCTTAAGTATGGCATATTTTGCATCCTGGTCCTCATGGCCTCCGTTGTTGTTCGCAGGCCGTCTGAAGTCCCTCAAGAAGAGACAACCCATGTTAAAAGCGTTGAGACTAGCGGACAGGTCATGGAGGCAAAAAAACCACCAGCTACAACTGACAGGGCAGAACCTGGTGCAGAGATGATAAAGGGACAGGAACCGTCGATGACAACCGCCTCTGATGATGAGGAGGACCAAGATGATGACGAGGACCAGGACGATGGCGATGACGCGGAGGAGGATTAGCGTTCATGTTGGCTAACCCTTGTCTTGTGGGAACGTTTCTTATCCGTCACAAATACGGTTTCAGGGCGTCCAGCCATATCTTGAGAAGGTCCAACCGTACCGCATGATTGGTTTCGGGGAGTCGCTTCGTGTTCATGGATTCCAATAACCAGTCGAGCGCCACCCGAACATCTTCAACCGTGACAACGATGCCCAACTCCGCCTTTAAGGAATCTCTGTAGCGAAGGGTGGAGGAAACCAGGATTGAAAAGACCCTTCTAGCCTCTTCAGGCACTTCGCTGGCCTGTCCTGCAACCCTCATAAAGAGTCTGTTGATTTCTGACTCGTCCATGGTTCTAGCTCGTCCGTTTTTCCTGCCACTGTTCCACGTTTCTCATACCTTAATTGATTGTAAACAAACTGAAAAAGAGGAGTAAGGTTTTAAAATAGTGATCATCCTTGTTATATTTTGCACAATTGAAGCTCCCTGTAGCAATCTACGGGGAATGCGCTCGCTTTTGCGGTTCAATATGTCTTCCATTGATGAGATATAGTCTTTAGAGATTTTTTCATTTTGTTTACCCTTCGGGAAAGCCGATGCCATCCCATCTTCTTTGTTGCCAGGGGCTCGCAGTGGACGACCACAGCTTCGCCCTCGGACGTCTTGAAGCTGGGACGCCCTCGACTTTTCGCTCAATTAAGGTCAGACAATCCGGTATCTCGGCTCCTGGATGCGTTCGCCCTTGCACGTGGGGCAGCGCCCCGGCTTGGTAAAGCGTTTGCGGGCGTCAAACACGTACCCGCACGAAAGGCACTCAGAGGGTATGACAAGCAGCCTTTGCCTTTGCGGCACCACAGAACGGGCAATGTGGACAAGATGGGCATAGACCTCCTTCTCCCGCACCCCCAATATCTGCGAGAGATCTCGGGCCGTGCAGTCCCCTTCAGACAGCAGCAAGATCATCTGTTGGCGAGTTGTCGGCATGTGGCAAGCTGGAAAAATATGTTGGAAAAAGCAAGAAGAGGTCTGCAAAACAGCCTGCAAGCAGTTGACTGAAAGTGTCTGTACTATCCTGCCCTGCTGTTTCTTCCTCCTATATTGCGCTGCCACCTGTTTACGATATCTTCCGTGTCAATAGCCCCGATCCCCTTGACGACAAAGAACTCATCGAGTTCGTAACGATTGCCGCATTGCCACCAATCTTTCATAATCTTTCCAGTCTCAGGTTGAAACATCCAGTCATCGCCAAGGGTTTGGACAAGCCATTTTTCCATGGTTGCCTCGGCGATCCATGAAATGACATAATCGAGGGCGTAGAATTCCGGGGCCAGGTCAAAGAGCTGGGTTTCCGGCTGATAGGAAAAACCCGTGTATTCTTTCAATAGACGGGCATAAATACTCCCGCCTCCAATGTCATTGCTGTCAAACATTTCATACTCAGCCAGGAACTTGCTCGCGTATCTCCTAAACACTGACAGATCTTTGAGCGCCTTGAAAAAAGTGATTTCCTCGATTGCTGCGGGCGATAGACTGAGCGCTCTTTCCAAGAACACAGGGGAAAAACACATGTTTTGGAGCAAGAACGCATGGGTCTCTGAGAGGGTGTTCGACGTGAAAAAATCCTTTTCCGCGAAAGAAAGCTCCGGCGACGTTAGGGCATGACTGAGGGTGTGACCCATTTCATGAAACAGGGTCTCAAGATCGATCCAGCCTCCTTGTGGGTTCATGACCAGGTGGATTTCGTCTGGTATCCTCAAGGCAAAACTCATGGCCTGGGCACCCTTTTCCGCGGAGTGATCGATGTGAAGGTGGACGCCCCGCATGTCCTTGACATTCATGCCCCATTGATCGAAAAAATCGAGCTGCTCTCCCAGGGAGATGTCACCCGGAAAAAGAGGATCGAATTCTCCCAACCCAAGGAGGTAAACACCGTCGAAGCGGTTCAGCTCAGACAGGGGCAGCCCCAAACTCCTTTGGGTCCAGAGCTCCATGGCCTCAAAGTATAAGGTCTCGGTCTGTTCCAATATCGCGTGGAGCTTTGGCACGTAGGCGTCGTAATCGACGTGCTTCTTGTCCTTACAATACGCTGCATAGCCGGGGTATGCGAATTCGTCCTTGAGCAATTCGAGCAAGTATTCCCAGAAGCTCTGGGCAAAGGGTTTCAAGAATTTGCAAAGGCTCGTTGTCTCCTTTTCAAGCATTCGGCGTTTTTCAAGATCGCTTCGCTTCTGGCACCACGAGAGAATATCCTTGAAGTAAATCTTTTCTCCATCGACGCGGGCCGCCGCCCCTTTCATCCATGTGAACAATTCATTCTCATAGGGGAAAAGGCGGTATTGGAGATAGTGTCCCAGAAGCCCATGAAAAACCCGCTCTGCTTCCTTCTTAGGTATCGGGGCCTTCCGCAACATGGCTATGGTGGAGGGTTTCAGATGATCATCCAGATCATCGTACATGCCGCGGCTAGATGGGGGGGAGTCGTTTCCCTGCCAGAGGTTCAAGGCCCGGGACGTAAGTCGGTAGTTCAGGGTCACCAGGGTGTGTTCAATGGCCCGTATATCCAGCGCATCTGTAGTCATGTCGCCATTCTCCATCACGAGTTGTAAACGGTAGCCCTGCTTTTTGAAGCACCTGCAGCAGGCTGCGAGGTAAGCGCTCGCTATTGCGGTTCAGCGGGTTTTCTCAAGCCCGCGCTGGGGCCGGCTTTGTTTCAAGGAGATTGTCCCAGTCCATACTCTTAAAAGTTTTTCTCAGGGCGTGGTCGTCGTCAACCGTGTTAAAGGCTAAATTGCTAAAGACCATACGGGCCACTTCATGGACGGGTGCCACACGAATAACATCATCCTCTTTTCCATGATAGATGGCCACAGGGATATCTATCTGGTGCTGTAAATAGGGCTCAAATTCCGGAAAGGTCAGGGCCGGGGCCAAAAGGACAAGCTTCCTTACACGCCCCGGGTTGTCACACGCATACATCGCAGCCATTAAGCCTCCAAGGCTTGAGCCGACTATGATCAAGGATGTGTTATTGGCAAGGAGGGCGTTGAGCCTGCGCATCCGCTGCGGAAGGCTTCCGTGAAAATCTTCGATGATCATGTCGGGGTATCTTTGCTTGAAAAATACGCCCTTGGTCCCACGGTTGCTGCTTTCGAAGCCGTGAACAAACACTCTCGCCAGGCTCATGAAGGATACCACCCCTCGGACACTTTCACAATGGTCTGATCGGCGACAGGCTGACCCCGGTCACCCTGTAGGCCCCCTCCTTTAGCGCGTCCCCCTCATACCATGGTGTGAAATGCAATCCAACTCTTGAGAAATGAATTCAGAACCGGCGGGTGATTTGCCCCAACGAGGTGATGAGCCCCCATCCATAGAAGGGCCTTCTCAATGGAAGCAAGCTTTTTGGTGCCCAAGAAAAATCAACGCAAGCCTTTCCTTCTATCGTGTCTCAACTCACAAATCTCACGGCCGATGTGAAGCTCCAAAATACCTTTGTTTGAGAATTGTATACCATATATGGCATTTTGGAGAATCGAGACCACAATATAGTTGACACTTACCCCTGGTGATAGTAATAAAGGGCTCGGTTTTTTCAAACCAACTATCCAGGGGCCGGTTCGGCCTCTCATTCTCGAACGAAAGGAGAAAAGAGGAAATGAGCTTGAGGCGATTTACACTGAACGGCATAGAGGCATTCAGGAACAAGGCCATGGAAGGCGATGTTCAGCATCTTTGCGTGGATTGCGCCCGCGGGGAAAGTAAGAGCTACACCGTGGTCCCTTTTCTTGATGGTCAGCTACATGCAACGCTCAGTCATTTCGGCGAGGGCGAGGGCGCACTGATCTCCTGTGACAAGTGTGGCGAGGTCATAGCAACCTATTATCCTGATGGTTTTTGGCCTGACCACGGAGCAGCAAAAGGCGAAAACCAGAGGTCGCTGATTTTCAGGAAATTCTAGGAGAGATTTCCTTTGGGACAACACAGCGCCTGAAAAGGCTTTTCCTTTGCGCGGCAAAGCCCAAGAAGCGTCTCGAATGCCCAGAGGGGGTGGTGCGAACGCCCTCCAGTGGAGTGCCCCCGAGAAAGTTGCGTGCGAAGTTCACAAGATCCCTCCCGCATCGTAATTACAATACTGAAAGACAAAGCGCCCCGCTAGGCACTATGATCCTACTCAAGATCCAGCTTTTCTCCTTCAGGGCATGGGCGAACTTGGGGGTGCTGTTTTTAACTTGCTGATATAACTGTATAATTGCCTCTTCTTCCTGTACGTTCTTTCTCCCTCCCTCGTCTGGCACGCATGTTGCTTCGAATTGTCCAAGTTTGACGTATAAATCTCTTGTCTTGCAGGAGGAAATATGAAAAAGACATTCTTGTGGATCATCTGCTTTGCAGCAATCTTTAGCATGGCCAGGCCTGGCCTGGCATTTGAAGCAGGCGTGCGGGGTGATTACTGGCTTCCTGATATCAGTGGCGACCTGAGCGTGGATGCCAACGGCGTCACCGGCACCTCCCTGGATCTGGAGACCGACCTGGGTTTCGATGATGAATCTTACCCCGTTGTTGAGGTCTTTGTGGGCCTGGGCAACCACCACCTGCGGGCGACTTATTACAACGCTGACTATTCCGGGACCCGGACCCTGACGGAAAGTGTGACCTTTAACGGTGAGACCTTTTCTGTGGATGAGTCCGTCACATCAAGCCTGGAATATGATGTGTACGATTTCATGTACCAGTATGACCTGGTGGATTTCGAAAATGTCCTGGCCGGGTTCACAGTGGGAATCGTCGGCAGGGTCGAGGTCTTCGACGGCGACGTTGAGATCGCGTCTGCAGCGCTGAACAAGATCGAACGGGAGAGTTTCACTGCGGCCATCCCCATGTTGGGCCTCAATCTCCACCTGGGCATCCTCGCCGACCTTCTGGAGGCCCGGGTGCTGGCGACCGGCATTGGCTATAGTGACGGGACCATCTTTGACGGTCAGGCCGAACTCTCCTTTACCCCCCTTCCCTTTCTGGACATCCACGGGGGGTACCGGTTCCTGTCTGTTGATGTGGACGCCGACGACGTAGCCTTCAACTACGACAACGCAGGCCCCTACGCCGGCCTCACGGTGAGCTTTTAGGGAGAAGAAGTCTCCCTGCAAGTGAACCTGTGGACCAGCGGTGATGTTACAGCAGGCCATATTCCCCTGGCCTCGTTCATGCCCTTGCGGAAAGCAAGGTAACTGTACTTGCCGTAATGGGGGATCTTGCGTGCAGTCCTGGCAACCGCTTTGGCGGAAAGGGGCAAGAACACACCTACCAGCTGGTCGCCTCTCTGAGAACGGCCCAGGACCGTAAACAGGGCATCTTCCGGCGCATCATAGGTGACACCGTTAAGCGTAAAGCCCAGAGGCGACATGACCAGCCCTTTGGGTAGCGTCGCCAGAGACGCCTTCCTTCCCGGCACTCCCAGGTACAGGACATCGTGCCCTTTGAGGCGCGCAGGGGTTGCTTCATCTTCAAGGAGCAAAGGGCATGTCTCTTGGCCGAGGCCCTCAAGAAGTATGCTGGAAACTGCTCGCGCTTGGGGCGGAAGGCTTCGGGCGACCACGGCAACCAAAGTTCTTGAAGCCTTGACCGCGTTGACGGTGGGCGGCACCTCGGACGGATCAAGACGTCGGAAAAGATCTACGTCAGGGTCTGCCGCAAGCCTTAGGGGACGGGAGCAGGAATGCAGGGTAAAAGGAGCTTTTCTGCCGGTTGACAATATCTTGGTTTCCAGGTGGGCTCCAGCCGTCTCAAGTCTCAAAGGAACATCCAAATCGTAGTAAAGCCCTTGCTGAGTCAGGATGCCGGTGATCTTCCAGCCCTGATGGTCCTCCCTGGCTTCCACGTCTTCCAGGGCCAGCCTTGGTGCTCCGGAGCGAGTCACCCACTGGCGGAAGAAGGGTTTGAGGTTGCGATCACTGCTCCGCCCGAGGGCCATCGCAAAGTCGTCCCAAGTGGCCCTCTGAAAACATTTTGCTCGAAAGACAGCTTTGAGGGCTTTCCAGAAGGCCTCGTCTCCCACCAGGCGCCGGGCCATGTGAAAAACCATGGCCCCCTTGCCATAGCCCACGGCCCGTGTCGAGAGACTGAATCGGTGGGTAAAGGCTTCTAAGGCCAGGTCCTCTCTTGGCGGGACCAAGGTGGCATAGTCCCGCAGAATCCTCAGACGATAGGCACGGCCTTCGGCGGCCGAGGATCGTTCCTTGAACAGATAGTCGGCCACATAGGTGGTGAGACCCTCTGACCAATTGCCGTGCTCGTCATCAACCAGAACGCCGTTGCCCCACCAGGAGTGAGCCACTTCATGTCCCAGACTCGTCTCAGGGATGAATGGGAGGCGGATCACTGTTCGGCCGAGGAGGGTGTAGGAGCGAAAACCGTATCCTGTGGGAAAAAAGTTTTCTGCCACGGCGAACTTGTCAAAGGGGTAGGGGCCCAGAAGGTCTGTATAAAGATTCAGGTAATGAGCTGTTGCTTCCAGGTACCTCTCGGAAAGTGTGTCATCTTCGGGAAAAAAGTAGGTATAGACCACAATACCCTCCACACCCCTTTCTCGAATGACGTATCGACCTGCTGATAAGGGGAGCCCTGGCAAGGCATGCTTGATGTCCCAAACGGAAGTCGTGACGCCCGCCTCCGTACCCCGAGACAGCCGCTTGCCTGCGGTGACGGCCTCATAGCCTGCTGGAGCCCGGACTTTAAGACGGAACGTTGAGCTGCTTTCGTGAAGGGCGGGATACCACCCGGCGGCTGGCAGCAAAAAGGTCCCTTCTGATGAGATAACGCCCGTGACGCCATAGCTTGGATCTTCCGTGTGGACGGGATTTTTGGGGACAGCATCGCGGAAGAAGACCTCGTATGACACAGCGATCGTAATTTCACCATGGCGCAGCCCATTGGGCGGGAGGGCAATTTGAAGGCGTCCATTTTCAAACGCAAACGGAGGCGCCTTCCCATCCACTGAGACATCGATGATATGGGCCTGTGGAGCCAGGGCCAAGGTTATGTGGGCAGCGCCCCGGGGGTTGAGCTCAAGAGTGTCGGTTCCTGTCAGGCGCTGCGATTCAGGATAAAGGGTGACCACCAGGTCATGGTAGACGCCAGGTGAAACGGCAAGAGCGGAGACGGCAACCCCAAAGATGAAAAGACACGCCACAGCAATGATGGTTGCAGATGCTTTCAAGTCAACCTTGGGCATCTCCAAAGGCCTTCTTTTTTCGGATTATGTGGGACAGTACCTTCAGGGCCGCGTGTCTCGTATGTAGTCAACTGCATTCTTGAAGAGCTTGACGCCCGGGGTGGGCTCAACCTTGATCGATTCGCCTCGTCGCTTGAGACGCGCCTTCGTCCATGTCCAATCGGGATGGTTGGTCCAGTGGTTGAAGGCCTCCGGGTGGGGCATAAGGCCGAAGATGCGGCCCGTAGGATCACATATTCCCGCAATGTCGTGGACGGAGCCGTTGGGGTTATGCGGGAACTGCCCCTTGGCCGCTTTGCCGGTCGGCATGGCGTATTGGAGCACAACCTGTCGTTGGTCGATCAGTCGCCGGATGACATCGGGAGAAGCGAAAAACTTCCCTTCGCCGTGCCGGATGGGAAGTTCCAGACGGACGATACCGCGGGTGAAGACACAAGGAGAGCCCGTGTTGCCCAAGAGGGTCACCCAGTCATCTCTGAAGTTTCCACAGTCATTAAAGGTCAGGGCGACCTGCCGTGTTTCGTAATCCCCGTCAAAACCGGGAAGCAGACCCAGGTTCACCAGGGCCTGAAAGCCGTTACAAATGCCCAGAACAAGTCTGCCTTCCTTGATGAAACGCTGAAGTCCGTCCCCTATGTTGTGTTTTATTCGCACGGCTTCTAGAACCCCTGCACCATGGTCGTCACCCCAGCTAAAGCCTCCGTCAAAGACCAGGATGTCATGGTCTGCCAGCGAGACCTCGCCTGAAACGAGGCTGTTGATGTGGACACGGTGGGAGACGGCCCCGGCAAGTTCAAAGGCATAGGCGGTTTCAAGATCACAGTTCAAGCCATAGCCCGAGAGGACCAGAACCCGAACCTGTTTTTCGGCCGTATTCCCCTGTGTCGTCATACAAGCCCTCCGAACGGGCGCTTCCAGGCCGCCTTGAGCGCCGAGACAGGCACCCGGATGAGCGTTTCCCCCTTCAGACCATGGATAACAAGATCGGGCCCTTCGGTAACGGTCCCGATACAGGCGCATGGTAAATTGTTCATGAGCGATTCAAACGATGACCCGTCCTTGGGGTCGATGGTCACGATGAATCGACCGGGAGACTCTGAATACAGGACAACGTGGTTTTGCTCCGCGTCTGCCCTCGGGACCTTTGACAGGTCAATCGCGATCCCCAGGCCCCTGCCCATGGCCGCCATGGCCAGGTGAATGCCCAGACCTCCACGATAGATCCCGTGACAAGATGCGACCAGTTCCTCCTTGATGGCCTGGTGCAAGGCCCGATAGCATTGCATGGACACCTCAGGTTCCAGCGTCGGAACTTGAAGCCCTACGTAGCCCATATGTTCATAATACTCAGATGCGCCCAGCTCATTCCTGGTTTCACCCAAGACGTAGACCAGATCGCCCGAAAATTTGGCGTCCATGGTGACACAGCGCGTCAGGTCTTCAACCACACTCGTGCAAGTAAACTGTAGCGTTGGCAGCCCGGACACCTTGTGTGTCTCGCCATAGGGCCCCGTCAGATATCCGTCCACATACATACTGTCTTTTCCTGAGAGCAGCGGCACCTCGTAGGCTTGGCACATATCTCTCAAGGCCCAGTTCGCCCGCACCAGTTGGGCCGCCTTGTACTTGCCATCCGGGTTATCTGATGAATCATACTGCACCGATGGCCAGCAAAAGTTGTCCACGCCTCCTATATGATCCGGATCGCCGCCTACTGCGACCACGCGGCGGACGGCCTCGTCAACCGAACAGGCCACCATGTGGTAGGTATCGATTTGGGAGTAAGTGGGCAGCAGGGACTGGGCCGCCGCCAAGCCCTGGAGCGAATCGAGCACAGGCCGGATCACCACAGCATCACTGTTCACATCACGCTCTTCTCCCACAAGAGGCTTGATCACGCTGGTCCCCTGCACCTCGTGGTCGTATTGGCGGATAATCCACTCTTTTGAGCAAATATTGGGCCGGGAGAGCAGATCCAGAAGCAACCCGGAGGCGTCCTCTGGCTCGGCAAGAACCGGCTCAAAAAGACCTCTCATCTCCGGAGGCATCCATTCCGCTTCAAAGGTCCATTGGGGAAACCGGGATGTGAGCAAGTCGAGATCCACATAGGCGCATGTCTGCCCATCGTAGGTAATGTGGAGTTTTCCAGAGTCTGTATAACGACCAATGACGGTGCTTTCTACGGCATGTTTTTCGGAAAGGGTCATAAACCGTCTCCGATGTTCTGGTTTGATGGCCACCGTCATGCGCTCCTGAGACTCAGAAACCCAGATTTCCCATTGATCCAGGCCCTCGTATTTCAGGGGGACGCGATTCAGCTCAACCACGCACCCGCTGCTGAAGCGGGCCGACTCCCCAATGGAAGAAGACAGCCCGCCTCCACCATTGTCTGTAATGAAAGCAATGAGGCCCTCGTCCCGGGCTTCCAGGAGAAAATCGTGCATCTTTTTTTGCGTGTACGGGTCTCCGATCTGCACATGACCGGCAGGGGTGTGGGCTGAGAAGCCCTCCGAGGCCGCAGTGACACCATGGATGCCGTCTTTTCCGACACGGCCGCCGCACATGACGATCAGATCGCCGGCAGAGGTCGTTTTCTCCTCCGAGGGGGCACCTGTGACCATGGCCGGCATCACGCCGATCGCTGTCACAAAGACCAAACACTTCCCCAGGTAGCCCGCGTGAAACCAGACCTGTCCGTAAGGGGTGGGGACGCCGCTCTTGTTACCGCCGTCCCGGACGCCCTCGATAACTCCATCAAGGAGCCTTCTTGGATGAAGACGGGGTTTCAACTCACCGTGATAGTCTCTGGGTCCCACACAGTATCCATACATGCCCATGATGAGCCTGGCGCCCTTGCCCGTGCCCATGGGGTCCCGATAGACCCCCACAATCCCCGTGATGGCCCCGCCGTAGGCCTCCATGTTCGATGGAGAATTGTGAGTTTCGCCGGTGATGACGTAGCAGTATTCGTCGTTCAACCGGCCCACCCCCGCATTGTCCCACAGGACCGAAACCACCCACGGCTTTTTCCTCTTAATGGCCAGCGTTGGCGCTTCAATGCAGGTGGCAAAAAGGTTGTCCACGTCCTGGGCCTTGCCGGCTGCCAGATCACGGTAATGAAACAGGCCCTTGAAGGTATTGTGGTTGCAGTGATCGCTCCGGGCCTGGGAGATATATTCCAATTCCACATCAGTGGGCGCCGAGAGCCCAACGGCCTGGCGTTGGGCCAGGACATCCTCTCTGAGGAAGTAGGCTCGGATGACGGGCACATCTTGAGGATTTAATGCGAGGTTGCGCTCCTTGCTGATGCGCCTTAGCGCTTCATCGCTTTCAACAGGGATGACTGTGACCGTGGGTTTGTGATCCAGCTTGACCTTGGGAATCATGGTCCCCACACCCACGGCCGGGTCCCAGTCCTTTCGGGAAAACACCCTCCATTGCTGGATGATATCGTTGGCAAGGAGTTCACGGGCGACCCGGCTGGCGTCCTGGAACGAAAGCCTTCGACCTTTCAGGCAATACCGTTTTGAGGTGTAGATCCCTTCGTGGGGTTTCACACGGATCTGAAGGAGGTCTTCCACCGCTTCCACGGCCGTGCTTCCCGGGTTGTCACGCACGCCAGGTCGATAACCGACCCAGACGATCCAGTCGAAATCAATATCAAGAGACTTGTAGGAAGCGATTTGGATAACAGGATTCGCAAAGATCTCTTCCTGGATGGCCTTGAACTGACCTGCGGTGAGGTCAACATCGATAGTCAGGGCATGCACCGTGCGAACGGACTCGATACGGAAGCCGAAATAGTCGTTGGCCTTGCGGCAAATAGCAGCCCCCTCGGCATCAAAAAGATCGGGCTTTAGGGTGATTTCCAGGCAGGCGGGCATGAAAAATTTCTAGCAGAAAAGGGGGAAGGTGTCAAAGCAAGATAGCCGACCTGAAACGGGCTGGGAGGGTAGTCTTTGCCATGGCAAATCCACTTACAAATACGTACTTGGCACGGCGGAGGGCTCCAAGATTTTTCCGGCACGACAGGGCATTGATCCTCAAGGAGAGCCGTTACGCCGAGGAGGCCGGCTGCCCAAAAATCATTTAACATGCTGGGAATGCAAGAAAAAGCAGAGCGCCCCGCGAGAAGCTTTTAGGCGAATACAAATAGAAATGAACGAACGCCGGCTCTTGGTATGTTTTGTGCCTGGATCAATGGATGCGGGGGGCATCGAGGTCTCTTTCTGCCACCCCGTATCACCGAAACAATGGCCTACAGGAGGTAAACATCATGTCGCTATCCCAACAAGACTTCAAGGAAGCCTCGAAAACCATCGACACCTGCATGGAGGAACTGACGGACTTGATAGCCACTTTCAGGATGTACGGTGGAAGGCTTGTCGACATTGACCGAGGGGACTTTGACATTGATTTTTTCAGGGGACTTCATACCAAGTGCAGCGCCATATACAACAAGCTTCAAGGCGTGAGCCGACTGCTTCCCGAGCGTTCCCGGGAGGCGAGGAAAATGGCGGAACGCTACATGGGCTCCTCGGAGGCCGTCAGGATCCGCACGATTACATAGCCACGGCCTCTCCTTAGGTTCCAACACGCGGCTCAATTCTTACCGACCCAGACGAGTTCCCTTCCACTGAAAAAGGCAACGAGCAGGGTGTCAATATAGTGGTGCATGGCCCCGACGCGCTCCTGTATCTCTCGGGCGCAAACAGCCCTTTTGCGCTCCGGGACCCATATGTCGATGGTGTCTGTGAGCAGATCTTTTTCTATGGTCCCGCCATGTCGCTCCGCAATAGAGCGCATGATGTGCACCGACAAGGTACGTATCCTGGACTTTTCACTGCGTAATATCTCTATCATGGGCAAAGCCTTCCTGGCGCTGTTGATCCCGGCCTGTCTCGAAATCAGAGAATCGGGAAAAAGGCAAAAACACAAGCGTCCTCAAATCCAGCTTGTCTTTCCTTGACTGCTATGAAAATATCGTGCCAACCAGTGTGCTAAAGTTTTTCCCTTTCATTTCTAACTAGTTAGCGTATATTGGACACGAAAGCATATCCACGACGGGAGGCCCTCCCGTCGTGGATTGACAAAACAGGTGACAAGAATTGTCATTGCCTTTGCCCAATTCTTCCCCGCATCCGAACCGAGAACGACGGGGACCAACCAACGCTGCAAGTTGAAGACGATACCTGCGCATAAAGGAAAACGATCTCTTCATTCTTGGTTCCGGCTTGTCCGGGTTAGGAGCGCGGCATGACGAAAAAATCAATTCTGGCGCCCTTGTTACCCCTATTTGTTCTTGCAGCCCTCTGCCCGCCTACATACGCGCAAGATGCCCAGGCCCTGGTGGAAGGTGCCGTGACTTATTACCGCGGTAAGGCTTCCATGGCCTTGGTGGATATGACCATTCATCGAACGCACTGGGAGCGTACCCTAACCATCAAGGGCTGGACCCGGGGGCAGAAGGACTCCATTTTCACCATTATCGCCCCGCCCAAAGATGAAGGCAACGGCACCCTCAAGAGAGGCCGGCAGATGTGGATCTATAATCCCAAGGTCAACCGGATTATCAAGCTGCCGCCCTCTATGATGTCCCAAGCCTGGATGGGATCTGATTTTTCCAACAACGACCTGGCCAAGTCTGATAGCATCATCAAGGATTACACCCATACGATCACGGGTACTGAGAGCGATGGTGGAAAGAAGGTGTACATTGTCCAGTCCATGCCAAAACCCGAGGCGCCGGTCGTGTGGGGCATGCAAAGGCTTAAGATTCGGGATGACCACATCTTATTGAGAGAGGAGTACTATGATGAAAACTTCGAACTGGTCAAGGCCATGAGCGGCGAGCAGATCCAGATGCTCGGCGGCAAGCTGTTTCCCAAGGTGTGGAAGATGCAGAAGGCCGATGTGCAGGACGAGTATACCCTGTTAGACTATAAGGAACTCACATTTGAACAAGATCTGCCTGGTCGTCTCTTCACCTTGTCCGCCTTAAAGAACCCTGGGAGGTAGAACATCTTGTCTGTTGACGTCAAAATGGCCTGGCGAAATATCTGGCGAAATCCCAGGCGATCCGTGCTGACCATCCTTGCCATCGCTTTTGCGAGTACCCTTCTGGTGTTCATGTTGTCCTGGCAGTTCGGCTCCTACGACACCATGATCAATGCTTCTGTAAAGATCCATACCGGCCATCTGCAGATCCAGGCCAAAGGGTATATGGACAAGAGGAGCATGCGGCTGGTCGTAGACGACCCGGCCGCGGTGGGCGCTGTTTTGAACAAGATCCCGGGCGTCGCCGCCTACACCTTCAGGGCCGAAGCTTTCTCCCTGGTTTCTTCCAAGGAGCGCACCTACGGTGTCGTCGTCATCGGAATAGACCCCTTAAGGGAGGCCGGGGTGTCCACCCTAAAGAAACTGATACGCCGTGGGAGCTACCTGACCGCCACCGATAGCAATCAAGCCCTCGTGGGCAACCTTCTGGCAAAAAACCTGCAGGTGAACTTAGGCGATGAGCTGGTTGTACTGGGTCAGGGGCGAGATGGTTCCATCGCGGCCACCGTGGTCAAGGTCAAGGGCATTTTCCGTTCCGGCCAGGACGAGTTTGACCGCGGCGCTGTTCATATCCCCCTGGAAGACTTCCAGGACGTTTATTCCATGCGCGGAGCCGTCCACGAAGTGGTGGCAGCGGCCGGATCTTTGGGGCAAGTGCCGGAGATAAGAAGAGCGGCAGCAGCCGGCATTGCACGGTTAGACGAAGAAGACCACCTGGTGGTCTTGGATTGGATGGGGCTCATGCCCGGTTTGATCGAAGCCATCAAGATGGATCTGGTCAGCGGGTTCATCTTTTACATCATCTTGATCATTGTGGTGGCCTTCAGCATACTGAACACTTTTCTGATGGTCATTTTCGAGCGCACCAGGGAATTCGGGATGCTTATGGCCATGGGAACCTCTCCTGGGCGGTTGACCAAACTACTCTTGATTGAATCGGCGAGCATGACCTTTGTCGGCATTCTTGTCGGTATCGTCGCCGGGGTGTTGACCACCTGGTATTTTCAGGTGCATGGAATAGTCATTCCCGGTGCCACTGAGATCATGCGACAGTATGGGTTGCCCGAGCGGATGTATCCTCAGCTTTCGCTTCTATCCGTCTCCATAGGACCGTGCGTCGTGCTGCTCATCACGCTCTTGACGGCCCTGTACCCGGCGTTGAGGGTGCGGCGCCTCCGGCCGGTGGAAGCCATGGCGGCTGCATGACAATGCGGAGTTGAGCGATTGTCCCTGAACGCGTCAATGGTGAGAGGAATGCTCATGTACCTTCAGTTGGGTTGGCGTAACGTCTGGCGAAACCCCAGGAGGACCTGGGTGATCATGACCGCTGTGATTATCGGCGTCTGGAGCATGATTTTCATGGGGGCCCTGATGCGTGGAATATCCGACGAGATGGTCCGAAACGGAATCGCCACCCTGACCGGACATATCCAGGTACACCTCAAGGGCTACCGAAACGACCCGGTTATAGAAAACAGGATCAGCCACCCCCGGGCCTTGGAGACGGCTCTCAACAAACACCTCCCTGCCGGTTCCAAATGGACCTGCCGGGTCAGGGTCAACGCCATCGCCAGCAACGCTCGGCACGCCGGCGGGGTCACCCTCGTAGGCATCGAACCCAACAGAGAGGCCGGAATCTCGTTTATTGGAGAGGCCATCACACAGGGACGGTACCTCAAGGCCGATGACAAGTACGGGATTATTGTAGGCAAGGCCCTGGCAGACAAATTTGAGACCAAACTGGGCCACAAGGTGGTCCTCATGTCACAGGATACGAGCCGCGAAATCGCCTCCCGCGCCTTCCGTATCGTTGGGATCTTCAGGGCTGAAATGGAGGCCACGGAAAAGCAATTTGTCTTCGCGGTCATGCCCGTAGCGCAACAGATGTTGAAAATGGGGAAAGCCGTTTCCGAAGTATCCATCATTCTGCCCTCTCACAAGAAAGCGGACCGGGTAGCCGTGGCCTTGCGAAGCAGTTTGCCTTCCGCATATGAAGTGCTTGCCTGGCGGGAGCTCCTGCCCCTGGTTACCGGGGTCTTGGAGATGTATGATGGTTTCATTTTCTTATGGTTTCTGGTGGTTTTCATCGCCATGGGCTTCGGCATTGTCAATACCACGCTCATGGCCGTATTTGAGCGGATTCGCGAATTCGGCCTACTCAAGGCGCTGGGTATGAAGCCACTGTGGATTATCAAAGGGGTCCTCATTGAATCACTCTTCATCCTTGTTCTTGGCATGGCAATCGGAAACAGCATGGGATTTTTGAGTGTTTTCGCCCTCTCTGGCCACGGCATTGATCTTTCTTCGCTTGCCGCCGGGCTCGAATTTGTAGGTATGACCAGAGTCATCTATCCTGTACTGCAGGGGCAAGACGTCGTCATGGCGAACTCAGTGGTATTCGTTTTGGGATGTCTGGTTAGTTTGTATCCGGCCGCCAAGGCAGCCAGATTTACTCCGGTGGAAGCCATGGCGCATACCTAGTCAGTGACGGCAGGGTGCCGAGAATCAACTTTTTACGAAACCGTCACTCTTACGATAACGAGCGGAGCTGAACCATGCACATCGTGGAATGCAGAGACATAAAGAAGGCCTATCAACAAGGCAAGATAGCGGTCCAGGCCCTCAGGGGGGTAAACCTGTCCATAGAAAAGGGAGGCTTTGTTGCCCTCGCCGGTCCATCAGGATCGGGCAAGACCACGATGCTCAACATCATCGGTGGCTTAGACTCGCCTGATTCCGGCAATGTGATGGTTGATGGAAATGCCTTGGGCGATATGAACCAGTCGGAGCTGGCTGATTTACGTTTGCACAAGGTCGGGTTTGTATTCCAGGCGTATAACCTAATCCCTGTCCTTTCTGCCTTAGAAAACGTTGAATTTGTTATGCTCCTTCAGGGCATTCCGGCAACCGAGCGCAGGCAGCGAGCCAAGGCCATCCTGGATGAGGTGGGCCTGGAGGGCCTATATGACAGGCGCCCTGCCGAACTTTCAGGCGGACAGCAGCAGCGGGTGGCCGTCGCCAGGGCTATCGTTTCCCACCCATCCATTGTCTTGGCGGATGAGCCTACGGCCAACTTGGACTCCAAGACCGGAAACGGCTTGTTGGAAATGATGAAGGAAATGAACCAAAAGAAGAGGGTCACTTTTGTGTTCTCCACCCACGACCAGATGGTCATGGACTATGCTCGCCGACTAGTCCACATCAGGGACGGCTTGGTGGCGGACGACCATATCAAGAAACATTAACACGGGGGTAGGGCAGGGCTAGGAGCTACGGGAGGAACCTCACCATCCGGATAGGAAACAGGCATCAATAAAGACAGCCAGGAGCATCTTTCCCGGGATGTGGGAAGCATTGTGACCAATCACTGCAAAAGATCTTCTGTCACTGCTCAATGTCTGCTGCTCGGAATCTGTTTGACGCAGATCCTCGCCATTGCGTCATCACGGGCGTCATCCAATTCTCAGAATGAGCCTGTAGCCGATTCACGGTACGACACTGCACCCTCTGAGCCCTGGTACAAGAATGTCGAAGCCGGATGGGGTGGACAAATCAAAGTCCAAGGATTCGCCTCATGGGTTGAGGACGAATCCATTTTTCAACCGGTGGACACGGAAACCTACTATGACGGTAACGTCCAGGGCCGGCTGAAAAGCAAGCTTTTCTTTGGGAAGCGGGGATCCTTTGAGACTCACTATGAAGTAGTCCTTGCAGGAGGAGACACCCGGAGTCACAAAAAAACACTGGAAGGCATTCCCCCGGATCTTCTCGATGCGAGCCTGCTGATGAGTCGGCCGCTGGAAGACGATCGTCGGCTCATGGATCTGACCAAACCCATTGATGAGAATGACGATTATGTCCTGTATCATCGCTTGGACCGGCTTTCGTTGACCTGGTTGCCCGAGTGGGGTGTCGTGCGCATCGGTCGGCAGGCGGTCACCTGGGGAAATGGTCTGCTGTTCAATCCCATGGATTTGTTTAACCCCTTTTCACCAGCGGATATTGAGCGGGACTACAAGACAGGAGACGACATCGTTTCTGCACAATTTTGCGTAGACAAAATCGGTGACTTCCAGTTTCTGTATGTGCCCAGACGCAATCCGTCCAGTGGAGATGTAGCATGGGACCAGAACTCTCTGGCTGGAAAGCTACACCTTGCCTCAGGGACCACCGAGTTCGATGTCGTGGCTGCCAAACATTACAGAGACGCCGTCGTCGGCCTTGGCAGCACCGGATATCTTGGGGATGCGGCCTGGCGCCTGGACGCCACCTGGACCTTCCTGGACGAGGATAGCGACTCACGCGATTACTTATCCCTGGTGGCCAACATGGATTACTCATGGGCGTGGTGGGAAAAGAACTGTTACGGGTTTTTGGAGTTTTTCTATAACGGCTTGGGTGATGACCAATACACAGAAGCCCTGAGCGAGCCGGATATTCTGGAACGTCTCGACCGAGGAGAGTTGTTCACCCTAGGCCGGGCTTACGTGAGCGGGCATATCAGGGTGGAGTTACACCCTCTGTTCAACGTCTACTTGACCGTGATCAACAACCTGACGCGCTTTTCCGGGATACTTCAGCCTCGGACCACCTGGGATATAGCCCAGGACTTGCAAATGACTTTCGGAGGCACCATATTCTATGGCGGAAGGGACACAGAATATGGTGGATTCAAGATGCCCGGCACCGATCTCATGAACAAGATTCCGGACAGCGCGTTTTTCTGGTTAACCTGTTTTTTTTGAGACTTCTGCAATAAGATTAAAGGTTGACGGTCTCACAAAAAAGCCAGATGGCAAAGACGCCAGATCAGCTCTTGGTCACGTGTTCATGGGCTACAGGGATGCTTGCCCGGGAAAGAGGCCTGGGGTGTGGGGTGTGAACTAGTGCATCAATCGCATAAGCGTTTGCGCGTTCTTGATGCCGTAGTTCTCATAGCAGTTGTTGAAGATGGCAAAAACCTTGTCGGCTTCCTTGGCTATGTCTTGTATCTTGTCCGCCCACTTCTTCAGTTCTTCCTCCCTGTAAAGATACCTGTAACGCTCAACCGTTCTTATACCCTTCTTGAACCAGTTATCGCGGTTTCGACCGTGCAGGCGGATGTAAGCCACGGCTGAGGTGACGGCCGCCGGTCCCTCCCAACCCTTGATCCAGGGGGCATCGATGACCACATAGGAAAGGAGATGGTCCTCTAAAAACTGCAAGGCCCTTTCCTTGTCCGGGGACGTGATCCAGCGCCGATTGCGAAATTCTATGGCCAGATGGTGGTCGGGAAGTTTTTCCCTCACCAACTCCAACCACGTATAGGCATTGGGAGAGGGCACAAACCAGGGAGGAAATTGAAACAGGAGGCACCCGAGCTTTCCGGATGCTTTCAAGGGCGCCAGGGTGGCTTGAAACATGTCAAAGGCGGCCTCTACAACCTCCTTTGGGAACTCCTTGGCCTGTTTTTTTTGCAGAATGTTCTTTGGAAGCCCTTGTTGCAGTACCTTTGGGATGCTCTTGACCAAAGTGGGATGGCCCGTGAGCATGGAGTAGGCCTTGATGTGAAAAATGAATCCCGGCGGCGTGCGCCTTGCCCAAAGGACCGCATTTCTCTCAGCGGGCAGGGCATAGTAGGTGGAATCGACCTCTACGGTATCAAAATGGGCCGCATAAAATCTAAGCCGGCCCTCTGCCGTTGTGACTTGCCTCGGGTAGAAGGCGCCGCTTTCGATCAATGTCTTGTCGGTCCAGGAGGCCGTGCCCACTCTGGTCAATGGGATGAGTCCAGACTTTTTGAGATCTTCCCGAAAGGGGCCGTGATGCGTGTAAAGTCAGAGACCTACATCATGGCAAACTCGATCAAGGATGTCAGGCCCGGGGATAGCTACTTGGCGTCGCCCTGAAGCTTGTCAAGGGCGACGCGGGCGGCTGCCTGTTCAGCGGCTTTCTTACTCTTACCCGTGCCTCGAGCCGTCAAAACGGTGCCGATAGTGAGGCGGATGTCAAATTTCTTGTCATGGTCAGGACCCGTTTCAGCTTCCACGCTGTATTGAGGTATAGTCTTGAATGTAGCCTGCACAAACTCCTGAAGCCTGCTCTTAAAATCCTCGGCCGACAGCCTCTCTCCGATGTGGGCCATAACCTCGGAAAACTGTCTCGTGACGACCTCAAAGGCGGCCTCCAAGCCCCCATCCAGGTACACAGCCGCAATGACCGCCTCAAGGGCATCGGCCAGGATCGAGCTTTTTCCTTCCCCATGGCTCAAGGCTTCACCCCTGCCCAAGAGGATGTGGTCGCCAAGATGAAGTTTGTGGGCCACTATGGCAAGTTGGGACTCGTTGACGATGGTCGCCCTCATCCTTGACAGATCGCCTTCACGCGTTTCCGGAAAATGATTCATCAAGGTATGGGTGACCACCAGATCAAGGACGGCATCCCCGAGGAATTCAAGGCGTTCATTATCCTTCAAAGCAGGCTCTCGCTGCTCGTTCACATAGGAGCTGTGCCGAACGGCTTCACAGAGAAACCCGATGTCCTTGAAGTGGTAACCAAGGTCATTTTCCAAGGACAAGAGTTGTTGTTCATTCACGGTTCTTTTCACCCTTTCCAGGTTTTCATTGGCCGAGGTCATGCTTGGATCCAATGCCAGGGCCTTTTCATACATGGCCATCGCCATGTTCATATCTCCCTTTTCGCGGTAATTGGCGCCAAGGCTCGCATAATCTATGGCAGAATGGGGGTCCAGTTCAACGGCTGTCCTGAGATATTCGATGGCTCGGTCATAGTCCTTGAGCTGGAAGCAAGAAAAACCGAGGGCGCTGTATATCTCTTTAATGCCAGGAGCCTTGTGCCGTGCCCTTTCCAAGTGGGAGCATGCCTCCTCATATTCGCCGAGGTGGTTGTAACATGTTCCCATATAAATGAGAACCCGGACCATGTCCTCCTGTTGGGGCTTCATGTCGGCGGCCCTTGAGAGCTTCTTGATGGCCATGCCGTAGTCTCCTTTCTCAAAATAACAAAGCCCCGTGTAGAAATGAAAATAGTACTGATCGCGGTATGTCTTTTCAGCGCGCTTGAAGGCCACGAGCGCCTCATCATAGCGGCCGATCTTTGTATAGCTGAGGCCGAGTCTAAAATATATCGGGTCTGCTTCTTCAACAGGAGAAAGCCTTAGGGACTTCTCGTATCTTGCCACGGCTTGAACATGGTCTTCCGCCTCTTGGTGCAGAGTCCCAAAATGATAAAGCAAGTCACCCACCTCGTGTGTGGCGCCGCTTGGCAGGGAGACATCTGACAAAGACAGGACCCCCCTCTCTCTGCATGCCAGGCAGCTTCGTTGGCCGTTGCGGCGTTCATGGTACCGAGCCATCAGGGCTGCCGGATCGAGGTCCCCGTACATATCTGCCAAGCTTTCCCTTTTCAGGAACGCATCCATACAGACATACATCTTGCCCTCTGTGGCCGAGATGATCAGGGCCGCGGGGCATGGCTCGGCCATGGACACCGGGTCCGGCTCCAATTTAGCCGACGTGTCATGGAGGATGTCTTCACGGCACAGATTGCATAGGATGTCAGCCGGCTGCCCACCGTGGCCATGGCCGTAGTAGACTTTTTCCGCCCCGGCCAGGAGATCCTGGTAGCGGGCCAGAAAAGATGAGCCCTGATCCACGTAAAGACCGGGTAACATAAAAGCGCTTTTGAGCGTGCCGAGCAGGCCTCTGAGGGCAGTGGGCTCCACGCGGTCATCAGGAACAATAACGGGGAGCAACATGAGCCTGGGCACTTCCTGGTGCATATAACCTTCCTGGTCAAACTGCCTGGTTGTCCGCTTCCAGTTCTGGTAATAATATTGGTAATAAAAACCTATCTCTTCGGCAGTTGCCGGGGGGGGGCGGTGCACAAAGTGAACATAAAGCCGGGCGAAGAGGTTGGCCCTGAGGAAGGCATTGACCGCCTTCTGAATGTATTCGACCTGGGACATGCCATCAATCAGACTCGAGGTGATCAGGTAGAGATTGGATGTCAGGTTCACGTATGAAAAGAGGCTCCGCAGCAGCCGGCAAAGCCTGTCGAGCTGTTCCTGATCCGGTTCGTTCAGTATGACATATATCTTCTGTATGGCCGGCTTCGTCACGACACGATTCGCCTACCCCTGTCAAGGGACTGGGCCCTCCACAGGTCCTGGATTCTGTTGATTTCGTCAATGTTCATGTGATCGGTTTCATACTGGCAGCCAATGGAAAGATACGTTGGGCGCTTGGGGTTCATGGGCCGGATGTTGTACTCCTCGTAATGTCTGGCCATATGCGTCCCGAAATAGATCTGCATCTGCTGGGAATTCGTATTGCCCATGATCTTGACCCTGTTCTTTTTCACGAACTCCAGTGTCTCCACAGCATCCTCAAATGTTTCGTACGGAAGCCCGAACATGGTAAACAGCTCCACTTCTATGTCCTGGCTCTGGGCCAGTCGGATCGCCTCGGCCACCTTCTCAATCGACACCTGCTTATCAAGCCCTGGCATGACCCGTTGTGAAGCCGACTCCAACCCAAAGGCAATGGTGCTCACACCGGCCTGTTTCATCGTTTTCATCAACGCCGGGTTTACGAGGTCGGCCCGGGTTTGCAACCACATTTCCAACTCAAGGCCCTCTGTCAAGATCTTGTCAAGAAGTTCTTGAAAGCGCACCCACTTATAAGAAATATTAGGGTCGGCGAACCAGAGCCTCCTTACCCCTTTTTTCCGAATCCACTGAATTTCTTCAATGACCCGGTCTATCGAATGAAAGGTTACCTGGTGCTGGAAGGCCTGAGGCGTATAACAATATATGCAGCGGTGGGGGCACCCGCGAGACGTCAGCATAATGGCCTCCCTCATCCGGGAGTAGTCAAAGACATCATTCAGATAAGGCGAGGGATAGCGATCCAGATCCGCGAAACCCTCAAGGGCGTCTGTATCATGAATGCCACCGTCCGCGCTCTTGTAACTGACCCCCGAAAGTCCTGAAAAAGGGGCGCCCTCATTGATCGCCCGGGCAATGGTGAGCAGTGTAACCTCACCCGAAGATCGACAGACGTAGTCCACGTCATGCAATTGGGCAAAGCCGGCCGATGGCATGAAAGTGGCCTGCGGGCCTCCAATGGCTATCTTGATCTTGTTATCTACTGACTTGATGAATCTTGCAAGGCCGATCACGTAGAGCATGGTCCTCTGGTAGGCGGAAAGCCCCACCAAGGCCGGCCGAAAGCCGGTCAGGAGCTCGCGGAGGCCGGCGCACGATACAGACGTGTCCTCTCCCAGAGTCAAGATCTTGACGGTGAACCCCTTCGATTCGAGGAAGGCCGAGATGTATCCCAGGGAGATGGGAGGAGACGCTGGGGCAAAGGGATTGATTTCAATCAGCAGAACGTTCACGGTGCCTCGTCTTATAGGAAACGTGCCGATGAAAGGTCAAGGGAAAACAGGCCTTGGATCGTTGTCGGCCGTCCAAATCGCTGGTCAATTGGATATTGCCTTTGATCACAAACATGTTATATCTCGATTGAGCCACGGGGTTCAATCAAGCCGCGGTGAGCGCTTACACGACATGTTAGATCATTTCTTCAATCCATCCTCTGTTGCCGTGGTTGGGGCTTCACAAACCCCGGGCAAGATTGGCTACGATATCTTGAACAACGTCCTCCAGCATGGGTACAGGGGTGCCGTGTATCCCATAAACCCGAAAGCCAAAGAAATCCTGGGGCGCAAGACCTATGCGGACCTGGTTTCGGTTCCCTTTGACATTGATCTTGCTGTCATCGCCCTGCCCGCTGCAGCGGTTATGAAGGTGATAGAGCAATGCGGCAGGAAGAAAATCGATTCGGTGGTGATCATTTCGGCCGGATTCAAGGAAGTCGGACCCCATGGGGCGCGACTGGAAGAGGAGTTGGCCGGGCTTGCCGGCAAGCTCGGCATCCGCGTGGTGGGCCCTAACTGCCTGGGTCTTATCGACACAAAAAGCTCTCTAAACGCCTCCTTTGCGGCAGGGATGCCGCTTGGCGGGAACATCGGTTTTTTTTCCCAGTCCGGCGCCCTGTGTGTGGCTATCCTCGACTGGGCCTTGGGGGAAAATGTGGGCTTTTCAAGGTTTGTCAGTCTGGGCAACAAGATGGACATCTCAGAGACAGAAATGATGCTTGCCATGGAACAAGATGAAAACACACGGGTGATCCTCGGTTACCTGGAAAGCATCGAGGATGGTCCGCCTTTTATGAAAGCGGCCCGCCAAGTTGCCCAAGAGAAGCCGATTATTGTCATTAAGTCAGGAACCACCACCGCAGGGGCCAAGGCGGCGTCATCCCACACAGGCGCTTTAGCGGGTTCTGAGCATGCTTACGACGCAGCCTTTAAACAGTCGGGCATCATACGTGCCCAATCCATGCAGGCTCTCTTTTCCTATGCCATGGCCTTTGCCAGTCAACCCCTCCCAAGAGGTGCCCGGCTCGCCATCATTACCAATTCCGGAGGACCGGGAATTCTGGCGGCGGACGCCTGCGACAGGAGTTCCCTTCACCTGAGCCCCATTCGAAAGGAGACAGCCGATCGCCTCCGAGAGTTTCTTCCACCCACGGCTTCGGTTTACAATCCCATAGACATTATTGGTGACGCCTCACATGAAAGGTATGAAAAGACGCTCAGCGTCGTCGTCCAAGATGAGTTCATTCATGCCATCCTGATCCTATTGACACCAACGGCATCCGTGGACCCGAAGGCCGTGGCCCACTCAATCGTGAAGCTGGCCAGGGACGCTGACAAGCCGATCATGACATCATTCATGGGTGAAAAGAAGGTAAGAGCAGCCCGCAAGATCCTCCAGGACCACGCTATCCCCAGCTATGATTATCCGGAAGATGCCATAGCAGCCTTGGATGCCATGTTGTCCTATCGCCGGTGGCGCGAAAAACCTGAAAGACAATGCCGGGTTTTTGAGGCAGATACCCGAAAGGTACGCGAGATCTTTGCCTCGGTGATCGGGCAGCGCCGGCACGATCTGATTGAAAGCGAGGCGCGAGAAATCCTAAGAGCCTATGGATTCAGGCTCCCTGAAAGTCGCATGGCCAGAACCACCAAGGAGGCGCTGGGAGCGGCTTCCGAGATCGGGTATCCGATTGTCATGAAGATTGCCTCGCCCGACGTGCTTCACAAGAGCGATATCGGAGGTGTTCGCGTCAAGCTTGAAAACGAAGCTATGGTGGAAGAGGCCTTTTTTGACATCACCTCTAATATACAGGTGCGGCGACCAGAAGCTCGAATCCTGGGGGTAATGGTTCAAGAAATGATCCCTCAAGGCAGGGAAGTCATCCTGGGAATTACCAGGGATCTCCAGTTTGGGCCCATGATTATGTTCGGCCTTGGCGGCATCTATGTTGAGGTGTTGAAAGATGTGTCTTTTCGAATTGCGCCGCTCAGTGTTGAGAGTGCCGATGCCATGATTCATGAGATCCGATCGTTCCCGCTTCTGCGGGGCGTGCGCGGCGAGCTGCCTGCGGACATCGAAGGGATCAAGGATGCCCTGGTGAGGTTGTCTCAGATGGCTATAGACTTTCCTGAAATCATCGAAGCGGATATCAATCCACTCTTGGTGTGCGCTGAGGGTCAGGGGGCCGTGGCCGTGGATGCCAGAATTACCATTCAAGAATGAGGGGGAGACTGGAAAATGGTTTGTCTATATGTGGGATCCACACGGGGATATTCAGGAAAGAACCTCACGGTCATGGGGCTCGGGCAGCGATTCCTCAGAGACGGGCTGAAGGTGGGTTATCTTAAACCCTTTGGCCGCTTACCCGTTAAGATGGAAGGTGTTCTCACGGACCAGGACGCCTGGTTTATCCATAGGGTGCTCATGTTGAAGGATCCCGTGGAAACCCTTTGCCCGGTGGTCATGACTCATGACCTGATGATGGAAGGCTTGCGTGGAGAATGCCCGGGGCTGGGCCAGAAGATCCTGGCCGCTTTTGACGCGGTTTCAAAAGAAAAAGATGTCGTCCTTGTCGGAGGGGCGGGCAAGCTGGAATCGGGAACGTTCCTGGATATATCAGGATACGACATCATCGAAAAACTCAATGCCAGTACCCTTCTGGTGGATGACTACGAAGGAGAATTCTATCTGGATTCCATGTTGGATGCCAGACACCGGTTGGGCAAGCGGCTTTTGGGAGCCATCATAAACAGGGTGGATGCAGGTTATCTTGACAGGCTTCAGGACTTGATCGTCCCCTGCCTTGAACGCGAAGGGATCCCTGTATTTGGCCTTCTTCCCGATGATGCGGTGCTGGGATCGGTGATGATCGGAGATGTGGTGGACACGCTTGTTGGAGACGTGCTTTGCTGCCGCAATAAACTGGATGGGTTGATCGAGCACTTTCTCATCGGAGGTATGCAGGTTGACCGTGCCCTTGAATATATTAGAAAGACGAGAAATAATGCAGTCATTGTCGGCGGCGATCGGGCCGATGTGCAACTGGCCGCCATCGAGGCCATGACACAGTGCCTGATCCTCACGGGCAATCTTTACCCGAATGAGATTGTCGTCTCAAGGGCGGAGTTAAAAGGCATACCCATTGTTGTGGTCCGAGCCGACACATACTCCGTGGCAAAGAAGGTGGAGGAACTGTCCCGGAAGCTTCGCCTCAAGGAGAAGGAAAAAGTCTATTACGGCATTCAACTCATCGAAGAAAAAGTCGATTTTCAGAGATTGTATGAAACACTTGGAATCAATGTGTAAGCAGCAACTCAAAGGGCCAAGCTCAAGAGAAGACCGCCCATGGATCATCTTGACTATCATGATGTCTTAGTATTCTTGCTTGGCGGCGGCCTTGCTGGGCTCATTGTATGGCTGTTGGCAAGATCAAGGATAAGCGTACAGTCCTCAAGGATTCTTGCCCGGACCAGTGCTGAGATGGCACGGTTGGAGGAGGTCAACCGCGGCAAGGAGGAAGAACTCCAGGACAAGACTGCCAGGCTTGAAGATCTGCAAGAAGCACTGGAACGGGCCGAAGGAAGTATCCTGAAGATCTCAGAAGAGCGCTCTGCCGCCCAGGCTAAACTCGAACAGATGGCCCAGGTGCAACAGGCCCTTGAAGAAAGAACAGGTGAGGTCAAAGACCTCACGGTCGCCGTCACAGGGCTGAAGGAAAAACAGGCGGAGCTGGAAACCATCATAGAAAAGGAACGTTTGGCCACTGAAGAAAAATTGCAATTGCTTGAAAATGCAAAAGAGCAACTCACCGATACCTTTCAGGCCATTTCAGCGACAGCTTTGAAAAACAGTCACGAATCCTTTCTGGAGCTGGCCAAGGCGACCTTTGCCAAACACCAGGAACAAGCAAAAGGGGATTTGGAGTTGCGTCAAAAAGAGGTGCAACAGCTTGTTGAGCCGATGAAAGAGTCGCTGGAAAACTATGACAGGCACGTTCAGGAAATGGAAAGGATAAGGGAGAAGGCGTACGGCAGCCTCTCCCAGCAAGTCGAGTCTCTCATGACTACCCAACAGCGGCTCCAACAAGAGACGGCCAATCTAGTCAAGGCATTGAGGACCCCTCAGGTGCGGGGCAGATGGGGGGAAATTACCCTGAGAAGGGTTGCCGAGCTGGCCGGCATGTTAAAGTACTGTGATTTTTTTGAACAAGAAAGCAGAGATACCGAGCAAGGTCGCCTGCGACCCGACATGATTGTGAAGCTACCCAACGAGAGACAGATCGTCGTGGACGCCAAGGCCCCGCTCCTTGCCTACCTGGAGGCCCTGGAAGCCGAGTCGGAAGAGAAACGGGCAAACAACTTGGCCCTGCACGCCAGACAAATCCAGGCTCATATGAATAAGCTCTCCGAGAAGACATACTGGCAGCAGTTCCAGCCGACCCCGGAATTTGTGGTTCTTTTCATACCCGGGGAAAATTTCTTTAGCTCGGCCTTGGAACAGAATCCAGGCCTTATTGAAGAAGGTGTGAGTAAAGGCGTCATATTGGCCACGCCCACCACCCTGATATCCCTGCTCAAGGCAGTTGCTTTCGGCTGGCGACAGGAAACCATAGCGAAAAACGCTGAAGCCATCAGCAACCTGGGTAAAGAACTCTATGGGCGCATTAGCACCATGGCCGAACATTTAGAAAGACTTGGGCAGAACCTGGAAAGATGTGTGTCGACCTATAATCAGGTCGTTGGCTCTTTTGAACGCAGGCTGTTGGCCTCGGCACGAAAATTTGGTGAACTGGGCATTACAAAGAGGGACGGGGCACAAATTCCCTACATCAGTCCCGTAGAAAAGACCACCCGCCAAATCACTGATCCCGAACCGCGCGAGCCCGATCCCCGAAAACTCAGGGATTCTCAATGATCACAGAAGGTGAAGAAACGGCCGTGGTCCATGGTTTACCGGGTGCGTGCGCTGTAGTGTCGGCGTTATGCACAAAGAATCGAGGGGCGACGGTGTGTTCATACGGCGATCATCCCTGAAATCGAGGGGGTTGAGAGGGCTGTGAAGCGCTTTCGGCATCCCGCTGCTTGGAAGATTTTTCAGGGGCTGAAGGCGCATTTTTATTGACTCGATGAGATAAGTTAAATTAAATATAAAGTTTTTGAGAATTACAGTCTCTTCTCTCATGGGAACAGCGGAAATGATAAGGCTGGTCAGGGGCTTTAAGGATATTCTCCCAGAAGAAACCGGGCTCTGGCAGTATGTTGAGGGCATCGTGCGCGAACTATTTGACGACTTCGGTTTTTCCGAACTCAGAACGCCTGTGCTTGAGCAGACCGAGCTTTTTGCCAGGAGCATCGGGGCCAATACCGATATCGTGGAAAAGGAAATGTATACCTTCACGGATCGAAGCGGTGCTTCCATCACCCTCCGGCCAGAGGCTACGGCCTCCGTGGTGAGGGCCTATGTCGAACACAAGTTGTATGGCAAAGACCCCGTATGGAAACTTTATACCATCGGGCCCATGTTCCGGAGGGAGCGCCCCCAGAAAGGTCGCTACCGGCAGTTTTACCAAATCAACGCCGAGGTCTTTGGGCTCAACGACCCCAGGGCAGATGCCGAACTGATGCTTGTTTTGATGACCTTCGTGCAGCGACTTGAGCTTCCAGGCCTCGCGCTCCACGTCAACTCTCTGGGCTGCCCCGAGTGCCGACCGCATTTTAAAGAGGCCCTGAAATCCTTCTTAAAAGGCCACTCTGGCCGGCTGTGTTCAGACTGCCTCAGGCGGCTGGATAGAAACCCCTTGCGGATATTCGACTGCAAAGTGCCGGATTGCAAAGAAGCTGTCCAAGATGCGCCATCCATCCTGGACCACCTTTGTGAGGCGTGCCGGAACCATTTTGACACCGTCCAACGAGGCCTGGAGCAGTTTCATATACCTTTTCAGACAGACCATCGTCTTGTGAGGGGATTGGACTATTACACCCGCACGACCTTTGAAGTCCTTGCCCCATCTTTAGGGGCTCAAGACGCCGTGGCAGGGGGCGGACGCTATGATGGGCTTGTCAAGGCATTGGGCGGCCCTGATCAACCTGGCCTCGGCTTTGCTATTGGTGTAGATCGACTGATGGCGCTCTTGGCCGACCTCGCACCCACTTTTGAAAAGCGGCCCCATCTTTTTATTGCCGCCCTGGGGCCGACGGCCCAGACCAGGGCCTTTGAGTGGCTCCAGCGTTTTAGGATGCAAAAAGTCCGCACCGAGATGGATTTTGAAAATCGAAGCCTTAAGGCTCAAATGCGGCGGGCTGACAAACTCCAGGCATCCCACGTCCTTATCGTGGGAGACCGCGATCTTGAGGAGGAGCGGGCCGTCCTCAGGGACATGAAGACCAAGGCCCAGGAGCCCGTGCCCCTGGAAGACCTTGTATCGTCTGTTGTCAATAGAATAACAGCCTAGTGTCGTGTCTCAGAAGCAACTATCATTAGTCACCATGTAGCCGAAAGCCTTTTCCGCGCGACATTGAGCATTTTCGGAATGAGAGGTCAGCTGAGTGAAGCGTTAAGAATCATAAACTGTTTGAGGGCGTTAGCCCGAGTTTTTATGATTCAACGCAACGAAGCTGACGTCCCGGAAATGCTCACGGAGCCCGGAAAATGGCTTGATGGCAACACGTTACTTTCTAAAGGAACTTCTGGGACACGACACTAGCTTTTTGAAGACAGGGCCGCTTCTGTCTGTTTGTTTCACAAGCCGAAAATGATACACACGGAGTAGCTTTCGCATATAGCGACGAAGATCGGAAAGGAGCCGGTTTTGCTTGATTCCATGGGAAGCATGAAACGAACCCATCACTGTTCAGCCCTAACGGCCAAAGATGTCGGCGAAGAGGTCGTGCTCATGGGATGGGTACAGCGCCGCCGAGACCATGGCGGCGTGATCTTTGTAGATTTGCGTGACCGCGAAGGACTGACCCAGGTCGTCTTTAACCCGGAGTACAACAAGGCGGTTCATGAAAAGGCCCATGTCATCCGCAACGAATATGTGCTGGCGGTTCGGGGCACCGTGGCGCCCAGACCCGAAGGGATGATCAACCCCAACTTGAAAACCGGAGAGATTGATGTGATGGTTTCGGAATTGAGGGTCCTGAATCAGTCCAAAACGCCGCCCTTCGTCCTGGAAGACGACACACAAGCCTCCGAAAACATACGACTTAAACACAGATACCTGGATATGCGCCGACCCATGGTGCATAAGAATCTCATGCTGCGGCACCGGGCAGCCGCAGCCATACGTTCCCACCTGGATGGGTTGGGATTTGTAGACATCGAAACGCCGTTTCTGACCAAGAGTACACCGGAAGGGGCACGGGACTATTTGGTACCCAGCCGCGTGAACCCGGGACAATTCTACGCGCTTCCCCAGTCCCCTCAGATCTTTAAGCAACTTTTGATGCTGGGTGGGTTTGACAGATACTACCAGATTGTTCGCTGCTTTAGAGATGAAGACCTTCGGGCGGACCGACAGCCGGAATTCACTCAGATCGATGTGGAGATGTCCTTTGTCACAGAAGAGGATGTCATGGGCGTCACCGAGGGGATGATCACTGCCTTGTTTCAAGAGGTCCTTAGCATAGAGCTTCGGCACCCCTTCAAACGCCTGACCTATGAGGAGGCAACAGGCCGATTCGGTCTGGACAGGCCCGACCTTAGATTCGGTCTGGAATTGAAGGACATCTCTGATATTGTTGCCGACGCCGAGTTCAAGGCCTTTGCAGATGTCGTGAGGGGGGGCGGTCTGGTCAAGGCCCTCAACGCCAAGGGATGTATGGATCTTTCCCGCAAGGAGATCGATGACCTTACAGAATTTGTCGCTATCTACCAGGCCAAGGGCTTGGCCTGGATCAAAGTCCGCTCAGATGCCTGGCAATCCCCCATTGCCAAATTTTTTTCCGACCAGGAAAAGGAATCCTTACGTCGAAGGCTTGACATGAAACCTGGCGATCTTGTCTTCTTTGTTGCCGACCGGCCCAAGGTGGTCAATGAAGCCCTGGGACACCTTAGAAATCACCTCGGTCACAAGCTCGGCTTGGTGGAAGGCGACCCTTACGACTTTGTATGGGTCACCGAGTTTCCCCTGGTGGAATACGATGAGGACGAAAAGCGCTATGTGGCGACACACCATCCTTTTACAGCCCCTCTTGACCAGGATGCAGGGCGCCTTGCTGAGGACCCGCTTACTGTGCGATCGCGGGCCTATGACCTTGTCCTGAACGGCGCTGAAATTGGCGGAGGGAGCATCCGCAACCATCAGTGTGCTGTTCAGAAGAGGGTTTTTGAGTCGCTGGGTATGGACCCCGAAACCTATGAAGAGAAGTTTGGTTTCATGCTGGAAGCCCTTGACTTTGGTGCGCCTCCCCACGGCGGCATCGCCCTGGGCTTTGACAGACTTGTCATGCTCATGGCCAATGAATCCTCCATTCGAGATGTCATCGCGTTTCCAAAAACCCAAAAGGCAACCTGCCTTCTTACCGGAGCCCCGTGTGAGGCTGCACCCGACCAACTGGAGGAGCTTTCCTTGAAGGTGCGGACCCTAAAGCAATAGTAGAAAGAGAACCGAGCCACCCGGGCTACGCTCCAAGAACTTGGCAGTATGACGGGTGAAGGCGGGCCGTTGACGTGGCTATTGTTCCTTCTTCTTCACCTTCCGTTTCCAAAAGGCCATCATACCATCTTCGCCAAAAGAGACCTGTACCAGCTCCCAACCCTCTTTGCCTCGTTGATTCAAGATATCAGACAGGATTCTTGTTTGATCCCTTGAAACGTCATTGAGACTGCATTGACCAGCCTCCGAGCAAAAATAAACGACTTTTTTAAATGTGTCGGCCGAGTGCTTGGTGATTTCATATTCGAAACGTTTCATACCGCCTCCTTCCTGGTCTCCGAAAACCTCACCCTTCGGGGCGGGGGCGGGCAGCCCTACAGCAATCACATAGGCTTTGCCCCTCATTAAAAATTCCATCCAGTGCCGATAAATCGCAGGGAAACTACGTAGTGCCCGTCCACCCACCGAAGAGGGCACTGGACAGTGTCCAATTCAGAAATGAGCAATTTTTTGGATGAGCAGGGCCGCACAAGGGTTTTCGCCGCAGGCGTAGCATCGCTACGTTGAGGACGGCCTTTTCACAAGCCGCAGGCGCAAACCCGCGGAGAACGCCGCTCATCGGAAAAAGGGCCATTTATGGATGGACACTACTTAACATATCGCATCATGGGCATTGCGAGCAAATGGTGAAAGTCCAGCTTCTCCGGCTTCTGGTAAGCGCCCATGCCGATTCGTATCTGGTCTTGGTCCACATCTGTCAAAAGTGTGCCAAGCCACCGATCCCAGACAGACAAAATCGTGCCGTAATTGGTGTTTCGTTCTTTGATGACCACCGAGTGGTGGATCCGATGCATGGATGGAGGGACAAACATCACCCAGAAAATCGTTTCAAACCAGCCCGGGATCTTCAAGCTACTATGCTCGAATTGGGCACACAAGACCAGGGCGCTTTCAAAGATCAACACCCCGAAAGGACTGGCCCCCAGAAAAAAAACCAGGCACACCCTAATCACAGCCGACAGGGCCAGCTCACCGATATGAAAGCGTGTTGCAGTGGACACGTCCATATTCAGGTCACTGTGATGCACCCTGTGGAATCGCCACAGAAAGGGGACCTCATGGTTAAGGAGATGCCAGATGTACAGCGTGAAATCCATGAACGCCACGGTCACCAGGAGCTTGACCCACGCGGATAGCGCAAGCATGTTCAGCACGCCCAATTGATGGGTTGTCACATATGTGGCCGTCCTGAAAATAGCCCCGGCGAAGGCCAACTGAAGGATCAGGCTGTTGAACACGGTCAAGGCCATATTATTCATCCAGCGTTTCACCTTGGAGACAGAACTCTTCCTGTAGGGTGCCAAGAGCTCTAGAACCAGAAAAAAAAGGAGTCCTCCCCAGAACAGGGACAGCCTGACGAATGACCCATGTGTATCCATCACACCAAGATTCCCGCCGACGGAGCTACATCATGTCTTGATCACTCTGCGCCACAGCGCGATCAATCTCCGCTCTGAGCTGGTCCGGAAGCCCTGGAATATCCACACTCAGAAAGCCTCGCACGATGGTCGCCGTGGCTTCATCTTCACTCAGGCCACGAGACATGAGGTAGAGGATTTCATCTTGAGCGATCTTGCCCACCGCTGCTTCGTGAGACATCTCCACCCCATCGACCTTGCCATGGAGCTCGGGTATGGCGTGGATCGAGCCGCCATTGAGGATGAGACCCCGGCACTCCAGATGGGCTTTGATCCCGGGCACCTCGCCTATCAGGTCCCCGCGGGCGATGATGTTTCCCCCATTGCTGATGGTACGGGCAATGATCTCGGCTCGGCTGTCAGGCTCTTTTAAGAAAATGCGACCGCCCACGTCCATTTCAGAGCCCGGGCTCCCCACAAGGAGGCTGTAAAAGCGGGCCACCGCGCCTTTGCCAACCAGGTGGGTGGTGGGATACATCTGGAGGGATCTCACCGGCTTCATACAAATGTAATTGTTGAGAAACAGACCGCCCTCTTCAACCCGCCCCACTGATCGGGGCCGCACCATCATCTCTTCGGCCCAGTAATGAATCATGGTGAAACTGAGCTTGGCGTTCTTCTTCACGTAGAACTCGGAGACCCCCACGTGGAGCCCTCGCCGCAAATGGGCAGCCGTGGCACAACCCGTAATGATATGAAGTTCCGATCCTTCCTCGGCAATAATAATGTTGTGGACGTTCTGGCTCAGCCCTTCCTTTTCCAGGTACAAACACGCCTGGACCGGATAGATGACCTTACTGCCCGGTAGTGCCCTGATGACATACCCATCATGCAGGTCAAGCTGGGCCCGGGCCGTATACTTGTCGGTATCCACTGCCACCAGTTTCCAGTAGTAATCCTGAATCCATTCGCATTCTTTCAGGGCTTGCTTGATTGGCATGACCTGGAGGCCATCCTGTTTGGAATGGGAGTGAAGCACCGAAGTGTCTTCTTGCACGTAAGTTCCAGACCGGTCCTTCTCATCGGCATCCACACCCGCCAGGATCATCCGCTTCTTATCCGCTTCGGGTAATGTGCTTAAGTCGTCCACGTAGTCATGAGAAACGGACTCCGACGAATATGCATCGAGGTCCACGTCGAGGCCCAATGCTGCCTTTTTCTCCTTGGCCTGCAAGGCCTTCTCGTCTAAATCGCGCATCTGACACACTCCTCATATCCGACCTGGCTGATACACTTGAAAATCTCTCGAGGATTGCTCGTGCAGGTCAGCACGCCGTCGAAAAGAACCTGCCCCCTGTCCGCTGTCACGTAATCCAGGATGAAACCCGTATGCGTAATGATCAATCCCATCTTGGTCCGTTCTTCCTGAAGCTCCTTCTGCGATTTTTTGTCGTTGAGCCGAAAGTCCCGTTGGAGCAATTGACTGATCGAGTTTCCTATGAGGGAAATATTTTCTAAGTCCACACCAGACTCCGGCTCATCAAAGAGCAAGAGATCCGGGTCCTGGGCCATCAACTGCAACAACTCTGAGCGCTTGATTTCACCGCCGGAAAAGCCTGCATTGATGTCACGGTCCAGAAATTCAGCAAAGTTCATCTTTGCAGCCAACGCTTCTGTGTCGACCTCCCCTTTGGCACAGATCTGCACCATCTGCTTGGTCTTGACGCCGTTGATCGTCGGGGGCCGCTGGTAAGAAATCCCGATGCCCAGGCCGGCACGCTCGTTCATCGGCATATGGGTAATGTCTTCGCCCTTAAAAACAATCCTGCCGCCTGTGACCCTATATTGCGGGTAACCCATAATGGTCATGAGTAAAGAGGTCTTGCCCGACCCGTTGGGGCCAAACAGGACATGGGTCTCGCCCGGACGAATCTCCAGATCAATGTGTTTCAGGATCTGCTTGTCGCCGAGTTGAACCTGTAGGTCTTCAATTTGTAACATCTTATTTCTCCTCTTTGCATTTGTCTTGCAGAAAACATTTGCCCCTCACCTCACAAAACAGTGAATTTCAGTTTGTCTTTGAAGATCCCCGCAGCCCGGACAAATCCGTACGTGCAATGCGCTCGCCGTGGAGGTGCAAGCCGTGTAAGCACATAGGAAATGGCCTATGTCTTCTCAGTCCAGTCCGCCAGCTCTGCGCCTTGATACGCCTCCTGTTGTACCGTGAGGTCCAGGTTGATGACAAGCCCGGAGTGCTTCTTCACCTCGATATCATCGCTGAGCTTGAGATGGCGTTCCCGTGCTGTCCTGACATCTTCCAATGCCTTCTTTAGAGCCGCGCCAATGGTGCCGCTCTTATCCGTCCGGCCGGGCTTGAACTCGGGCGCCACACCATCTTCCGCAATGTCTTCGGCAAAATGCGCAAGGTGTCTCATCTTTTCCATGGCCTGGTCCATGATCTTCCAGCCCAGGTTCTCGTCTTTCTGGAACACCCAGCAAGTGCGCAGGTGCTGCAACATCTCCGTATATTTGCTTGTGACCTCCGCCTGCAACTGCTCCAGCAACTCCTTGGGCAATTCGCTTTCCTCCCCCGGCAGGCCCTCTGCCTCTTGCTGGCTCAGTTTGTCCAGTTTCCTTTGAAACTTTCTGGCGTGAATGGCGGATTCCCAGGCCTCTCTCTGCAGAACCCGCCTGATATGGGGGTCATCCACTTGATCCGCTTCTCCGTTGTAATGGGGGATCAAGTTTTCCTCATATTCGACGTAGGATCTGAGCATGGTTGCCCGACTGGTCGGATCATAGGGGTATGGGGCAGGCGTGAAGTTCGGCTCGCCCCCCAATTCACCTATGATCATGCCCAACCAGTGCATATGCCACATCTCTTCTCTTGAAATCGAGATGAGGCTCGAACCCAGAGGCGTGTCTTCTCCTTCCATCCAGCCGTGAACCAAATAGCGGATGATGGCCGCGTGTTCATCGGCAAGGTCCTTGTTCAACTTCTCAAGCAATGCTTGTTTGTCCATAAGCAACCTCCTTCCCTTGGTGCATCGTAACGGTTCAGTCTTTTGAAAAGCATGGCAGGCTTCCTATCCTAACAAAGCAAAAAAATACGTCAAGAACGTGTCACATAGAATCAACGCAGAGCCGACTCCAGCTGAGGCATGTCCCTTATGGGTGCCTGACAGGCATATTGCTCGCAGATGTAAACCGTGGGTTGGTGATCGACAGGAGCCATGCCTTCTACAAACGGAGACAAGGACGTGAGTCTCTTGCCCTCGGCTCCTCGAGGCCGCAGCAACAAAACCTTATTAGGCAGAAACTTTCTCTGAATGGCCCCGAGCATGGCCTGGGTGGCCTCAAGGGCGGGGTCTCCCGCTACAACAATCTCCTTGCTGGGACCGATCATGAAATCGATGGCGATCATCAATTGCGTGTGCGCCATGGGTTGATCCACCACCTGTGTGGCGAAGGCCCCGGTCAATTGATCGGACATTTTTTCCAAATCAACGTTGCCGGTAAGCCGTGCCAGGCGTAAAAGATTTAGGGCGGCGACCGAGTTTCCCGACGGCAAGGCCCCGTCGTAGATCTCTTTGCTTCGGGTGATCAAAGGCTCGTTTCCCTTGCCCGTGAAATAAAGCCCGCCACCTTGTTTGTCCCAGAACATGTCCAGCATCGTTTCATTGAGAGCCATGGCCTGCTCAAGATAGGACACATCAAAAGTCGCTTCATATAATTCGATAAGCCCCCAGACCAAAAATGCATAATCATCCAGGTATCCTGGAAGGGCTGCCTCCCCTTGCCTGTAGCGACGCAGAAGCCTCCCGTCCGCCGCCTTGAGATTCTTCAAGATAAACTCGGCAGCCCTTCGGGCCGCATCCCCATACTCTTGATTACCAAGGGCCTGATCTCCTTTTGCAAGAGCAGCGATCATCAGACCGTTCCAGGACGTTAGAATCTTGTCGTCTTGAAGGGGGTGGATGCGCTCCTTGCGGACCCCGAGGAGCTTGCGCCGCCCATCGCTAAGCAAGCTGTCAAGCCTTGCAGGATCCATCCCCTCTCTTGCTGCAAAGGCCGGCAAAGACACAGGCATATGGGGGATGCTGCGGCCTTCTTCAAAATTACCGGCCTCGTTGATGTCATAGAAGCGGCAGAAAAGATCCCCCGGTTTTCCCCCCAAGACTTTCTTGACCTCTTGGGGGGTCCATAGATAGAACAGCCCCTCTTTGCCTTCACTGTCCGCATCCTCTGCGCAATAGAATCCCCCGTCCGGGGAAGTCATATCCCGCATCACATAGGAAAATATCTCCCGGGCCACCCTGGCGAATTCCAACTTGCCTGTCGCTTGATAAGCCTCTACGTAAGCTATGCCGAGCAGGGCCTGATCGTAGAGCATCTTTTCAAAGTGCGGAACCAACCACTTTTCATCCACTGAATACCGATGGAAACCAAACCCGATTTGGTCAAAGACGCCCCCCATTCTCATGGCGGTCAGCGTCTTTTTCACCATGTCCAATCCCGTGGAATCGCCGCTGCGCTTGTGCCACCTCATGAGAAAGGTAAGATGGTGAGGGGTTGGAAATTTAGGCGCAGCGCCAAATCCTCCCCACGTCGGATCAAAGTGCCTCGCCAGCTGCGTGTACCCCTTTCTCAGGGTTTCCTCCCTGACAGCATCAACGGCTGAACCCGAACCTGAATCAGGTTGAATGGCGCTCGTGATGGCCTCGCTCGATTTCAGGATATTCGCCCGGTCTTCTTGCCACATGGTGGCAATCTGCGTAAGGACATCCATAAAACCCGGCAGCCCCAACCGGCCAGACTTTGGAAAATAGGTGCCGGCAAAGAAGGGCTTTGTCTCGGGTGTCATGAAAATGGAAAGGGGCCAGCCCCCCTGTCCGGTCAAGGACTGGCACACGAACATGTAAATCTTGTCCACATCCGGACGCTCTTCACGGTCCACCTTGATGGCGATGAAATACTTGTTCAACAACTCGGCCACTTCTTCGTCTTCAAAGGACTCGTGTGCCATGACGTGGCACCAGTGACACGTGGCATAGCCGATGGAAAGAAAGATCGGCTTGTCTTCTTTTTTCGCCTTCTGGAAGGCCTCATCACCCCACGGATACCAGTAAACCGGGTTATGCGCATGTTGGAGGAGATAAGGGCTCTTTTCATCAATTAAACGGTTTGAAGCCCTCTTCGCGGGTTTATCAGCCGGGGACACGGGCCCTCCTGAAAACGCAGTGATCCAAAAAATCGCAAAAAAACAAAGGGCCTCACACGAGGCCCAACTGCCAAACGCACACCGCGTGAAATCAATCGCTTTTCCGCTTTAACTGCAATCAGACATCCAACTTATGCCTTCCACAAACCGTGCAGGTTGCAGTACTCGCGAGCGGTAATCTGCGTTGCGTCAATGTCAAAGGTGGCTTCAGGGGCGTCACCCGGTTTCAAGAACTGACGATACGCCTTGCCATCTGCGATCACCTCGATCCACTCAATATAGTGTTTTGCCTCCATGGGGTGGGCCACGCTGCCGATTTTTACTTTGACACCCGTGGCGCTTTTTTCTATCACCGGCACGTGTTTCTCCAGAGCGGCATCCACGGAGCCCTCCACAAGAAGCGTCATCGGCTGCTTGCAGCAAACCAGCTCACCTTGGCCCGTGTGGAGAACCTCCACTATGTTCCCACACACTTCACATCTGTAAACCTGCAATCTTTCCGTCATCTTGTTTCCTCCTTTCTTTTACGTTCGGCCGTAAATAATGACCATTTTAGATGATTATACCTCATCCTCCCCCTGTCAAGTCTATCTTGAAGAAAGCTTGGGGCCACCCCCGCCTAGGTTACAGTCTTGGCTCTACCGTGTTCATCCAAGGTCTGTGTCTGGAAGAATGGATTGGACCGCAAAAGCGAGCGCATTCCCCGTAGCTTGCTGCGGGGTTAGCGAGCGTATCCAAAAAAAGTCAGCGTTCCTTACGGTCGAAGATTCCCTGTAGCTTGCTATAGGGAGCTTCAATTATTTGGTTTTCTTAACACGGTTGCTCCCCAATGATAAATAAGGTATAGAGTGTATATCTTGGCGCGGGACACAGTATTTTTTCACCAGCCACGCAGTAGGAAGCCCGGGAGGCGGTCGGGAAAACATGATATAGGCGATTTCGGTGGCGGACTGCCAAGAATCGTTAGGGCTCACCGGGGATGGTATTGTGAAGAAACCACATCGCATTGTGATAGCGGAAGACCACCGAATACTCAGGGAAGGGTTGCGATCCTTATTGTCTTCGAACCCGGATTTTGAGGTCGTCGGTGAGGCGGAAAATGGCCGAGAGGCTATTAGGTGCGTTGAAGAATTCAAGCCAGCCCTCATCTTGATGGACCTGTCCATGCCGAAGATGGACGGGCTGGATGCCATCGAAGAGATCAAACACAGGTGCCCGGATACAAAGGTGTTGGTGCTGACGGTTCACAAGGTCGAAGAATACGTCTATGCGTCCTTGAAGGCTGGCGCAGATGGATATCTCCTAAAGGATGCGACTCGGGCCGAGTTGATGCTGGCTGTGGAGAACGTCCTGGGGAACAAGCCCTATATTAGTCCGGGAGTTTCAGGAAACTTGGTCACGGCCTACTTAGAAGGCAAAAAGCTTTTGGAGCCCGACGCATTGTTGGGCCTTTTGACCCAACGTGAGCGTCAAGTGCTGAAGTTGATTGGTGAAGGACACAGGAACAAAGAAATCGCCGACTACCTTTGTATCAGTCCAAAAACCGTGGAAAAACACCGGGCCAATCTCATGAAGAAACTGGATCTCCACTCAGCAGTGGCCTTGACGGCCTTTGCTATGCAAAAGGGGTTGACTACAAGGTGACTTTACGCATTATTTGAGGAAAAAACCAGTGCCTTTGCGGGATTTCCCTTGGGCTAGACTCGTCTCCAAGGGTGTGCTCAACATGGGTGGGGAAGAACAAGGCGCTAAGACATGATGGGTCTTATTACTCGCACGGCTGTTGGTTTTCCAAGATGAAAAGACCCACCAAATAGTGACCCTGGAAGCGTCCTTCGTCTTCCTTTGTGATATGCTTGATTTGTGTCTTCAGGCTTTCAGGCGGCAAGGATGCGTCGCTGGTGTAGTATTTCATATCCAATGTATCGCCCACATTTAAACACTTGACGACATCAGAATCCTCCCTGACCAATAGACACATGCCCTTGGACGACATATTCCATATCTTGAACTGGTAACAGGCGCCCGGGTCAGCAAGTTTGAATTCAACACTGTGATACTTCTCCAACTCCGTTCTGGACTCAGACCTTTTTTCCACGGATTCATTCTTCATACCCTATCCTTTCACAGCCAAAAAGCCCGCCTCTCTTCGCCACAGAGGTGGTCATTCGGAAATCATTCCATAACGTTGTCGGCCATCACATAAGGTATTACGAAAGCTGTTTGGCAAAATATCATCAAATCAACGGGTTAGTCAAGGATATTTCCAACAACAACGGCCCGCCCCTCAGCATCTGCCAGAGCAGTGCCATGATTCTCGCAGTGACGAATAGGTCCCGAAACCAAAACTCATACAGACTGTTAAATCTGGCCCGGGGGAACTCTGAGAAACAGGCCTAATGAATCCCCCGGCAGCGTGATCTAGGACTGCCATCAAGGGCAAAAGATCTGCATGGCCTAGTGAAGCCTCCCCGCCCTCCCGGGCGGGGCTTCCCGGTAAGGAAGATTACCATTTTTGTATAGCTCCCCTTGACCCCGCCCTTCCGGACGGGGCTTGCGGGGAGCAGGCCGGTCAAGAGACTCAGGACCAATTTTGATGGTCTGTAAGAAGTCGATTTTACTCACTCCGTGAACATCTTGGTAACGTTCAAATGTCATGGGCCATATCCCAATTTTCCAAAGCGTTAAAGGGCTACCAAGAATCTGCGCGCCTACACGATGTGCGCCCCAACGTAGCGATCCCTGAAGCGTTCATCAAGTCCTTGCCGATCCATCTTTACCGCAAGCGGTAGATAGTCCAGGATGTCCTGTGCTGTTATGCCGTCTTGCCCTATGTCTTCAGCGGCCAGATCTCCAGAAAAGCCATGCATAAAGACTCCTTTTCTGACCGCATCCTCAAGGGGCAGTCCCAGGCCGAACATGGCAGCGATAGTCCCTGTGAGTACATCGCCGGACCCTGCCGTTGCCATGCCGGGGTTGCCGCTCATGTTGACAAAAATCCTCTCATCAGGGCATCCTATGAGGGAATGAGCGCCTTTTAAGACGATCATGGCATTGAGATCCTTGGCCGTCTGCTGCAAGACATCCATCTTATTCGTGTCTATTTCGGTTACTGCCGTTTTGGCGATCCTGGACATCTCCCCTAGGTGAGGCGTAAGAATGGTCTCTGCCTTTCTTTCCTTGATGATGTGAAGGTCTTCACATAACGCGGCGATCCCGTCACCGTCTATGAGGATGGGTTTATTGATTTCCGCGGCCAAGGCCCGCACCAGTTGTTGGGTTTTCTCCTCCAAGGACAAACCAGGACCCAAGACAACCATGTCCATCTTGTCTGACAGTTCCAGCAAGGCACCTTTGTTCTCCAGGGAGATGCTTCCTGATGGTGTTTCTTTCTGGGGGACAAAAACAATCTCACTTGCTCTATTGGCAATAAAGGGCGTCATGGATTCCGGTGCTGCCAGGCGGGCGTACCCGCCCCCGGCTTTCAGAAAAGACAGGGCGGCAAAATAGGGGGCCCCAAAGTAACTCGAAGCGCCGGCAATGAATAAGACCTGGCCAAAATCTCCTTTATGACCCTCTTGATCCCTGAGAGGAAGGGGCGCAGGATCGTTAATCTCAAATTTCAAGGAATCTGCATTGTACATGGACGGCGGGAAGGAGATGAGGGTGCAATATAGTTTTCCACACAAGTCATAGCCCGGGAAAAGGAGGTTGCCGATCTTAGGCAGCCCGAAGGTCACCGTGTAATTCGCCTTCACGGCGATGCCCATGATTTTTCCGGTATCGCCATTGACACCAGATGGGATGTCGGCGCTAAAGACGATTTTGCCACTTTCATTGGCCAGTGCGATCACATCACGATACAGTCCTCCAACATCCCGGGCGAGGCCCGTGCCAAAGATGGCGTCCACAATCGCATCGCAGTGGTACACATCTGTTTTGATCGCTTCGACGGATTCAACGGGTCGGACTTCTATGGGCAACCGGGACACAATGTCGAGGTTCATTTTGGCTGCGCCCTTGTATTTGCTCTGGTCGCCCAAGATGAAAACCTTCACCGTGCCTCCGTTTGAGTGGATTTTTCTCGCAACAACAAACCCGTCCCCCCCGTTATTGCCGACGCCGCAAAGGACGATAATTTTTTTGTCTTTGATGCCCAACGCTTGCAATAAGACAAAGTGAAGCGCCTCTCCGGCGTTTTCCATCAAGAGCTCTTCCTTGATGCCGAATCTTTCTATGGCGGTCCTATCCAGTGCTCTCATTTCTGAGACCTTGCTTATCTTCATTTGTCACCTCCATGGGGATTGAAGGTCCCTGTAGCAAGCTACAGGGAATCTTCGACCGTAAGGAACGCTGACTTTTTTAGATACGCTCGCTAACCCCGCAGCAAGCTACGGGGAATGCACTCGCTTTTGCGGTTCAGACAAAAACAAAATAACTGGACCACGCTGAACTGTCAACAGCCGGATCTTGACAGATCTTCCAGGAGAAATCTTCGTCACTTCACGATTTCATCAGGGTTCATTAGCAACATACGCTTTAATGACCGCCCAAAGGCATGCTTATTTGGGAGCAATAACCCGATTACAAATGGTTTGAATGTGTTGCCCAAAGCAAGTAAGGTCCTGGAAGCACGGAGGCGAAGGCACGATGATCAATCAAGAAACCGTATCAACACTGAAAACGTGGTTTTCAGACTACGTCGAGACGTTTCGATCCGGAGATCAAGAACATGACCGAAACATAGACCTGAAAGATGAGCATACGAGGCGAGTTTGTACGGAGATCCTGGATATCGGCAGGAGCTTGCGCCTGAATCTTGAAGACCTTTTGCTGGCAGAACTCACGGCCCTTTTTCATGATATAGGCCGATTTGAGCAGTATGCCCGTTATGGCACGTTTTCTGATCAAAAATCTGAAGACCATGCCAAGCTTGGCGTCAAGATCCTCCGAAAATACGATGTGCTAAAAGGGCTTGATCCGTCAACGCGTGAACTGATCTTAAAAGTCATTTCCTATCACAACCGTGTAGAGATCCCGGAGGGAGAGCCCGAGGCGTGTGTCTTCTTTGCCAAATTGCTGCGTGATGCCGATAAGCTCGACATCTGGCGCGTGGTGACTGATTATTACAGTCAGGTAGACGGGCCGAGGAACGGAACCATCGAGCTTGGGTTGCCTGACGGCCCGGAAATCTCAGATGAAGTGTGTGCGGACTTGAAGGCGGGAAGGGTTGTAAAGATGGGTTCCATGAAGACACTGAATGATTTCAAGCTACTGCAAATGGCGTGGATCTATGATGTGAACTTTGCGAGGACATTTGAGATCGTTCGCGAAAGAGGCTACATGGAAATGATCCGCGATGCCCTGCCTCAATCGAAAAAGGTATCAGAAATATATACCAGGATTCGGTCTTATATGGAAGAACGTATACGGCGGATTCAGGTGTAGGAGGACGTGATCAGATGCCCTATGAATCAGAACGCCGCGTAGCGATTGAATCGGTTCTAGAGGCTTGCAGGCTCTGTGAGACGGTGCGTTCGAATTTGCTTTCTAATGAAGCGCTCGGAAAAGAGGACGGCTCTCCGGTGACAGTAGCTGATTTTGGTGCCCAGGCCGTGGTGAGCCGCCACCTTGCGGCATCCTTGCCGAATGTCCCACTAGTCGGCGAAGAGGATTGCGGCCTGCTGCGTCGGGATGATAATGCCCGGCTCAGAGAGCTGGTTGTTGATCAGGTCAAACGGATCACCCCTGGTCAGACGGATTATGAGATCCTTGAAGCGATTGATCGGGGATCTGGTGAAGGTGGCCCCAAGGGACGATTTTGGACCATCGATCCCATAGACGGGACCAAGGGTTTCCTGCGGGGGGACCAGTATGCAGTTGCCCTGGCCCTTGTGGAAGAGGGCCAGGTGATTCTCGGGGTCTTGGGATGTCCGAACCTGCCTCTCGATCTGCGTGAGCCCCAGAGTCCTCGGGGCTGTTTGTTTGTGGCGGTCAAGGGGGAAGGTGCGACCATGCGGGGGCTCAATGATACGAGCGAACGCAGGATCAAGGTCACAAAGAACGCCCATCCTTCCGAGGCCCGGTTCTGTGAATCCTTCGAGTCGTCCCACTCCTCTCATGAACACGCCGCACGGATCGCGCAGATTCTGGGCCTTAACAAATCACCTTTGCGCATGGACAGTCAGTGTAAATACGGTATGGTGGCCAGGGGGGATGCCGCTATTTACCTGCGACTCCCCACCCGGCAATCCTATATGGAAACGATCTGGGACCATGCTGCCGGTTCC